>ERZ894236.207-NODE-207-length-84610-cov-24.0987_pt1 | contig 84610 bp, 68 predicted proteins | sample MGYA00380297_ERZ894236 | MGnify/ENA primary metagenome ERZ894236 (study PRJEB32331, sample SAMN06328420) | human gut metagenome | biome: human gut microbiome; feature: stool | host: Homo sapiens | collected 2014-08-04 ... | reverse complement strand
GGCTGCATGAATCTAAAGAAACTGGCAATTTGGAAATGGCGGATAAAATGGGGAGCGAAATACCGCTCTTCATCATTGCAATTTTTCTGTTCCAGCATAAAATTTAAATTTGAAAACTGGAAATGGGTAAAAAAACGGTTCGCGGACATGACATCGCGAACCGTTTTGTCTACAGTCTGAGACAGCTATATTCTTTGGAATATGGCTGTCTTTTTCTTTCTGTTGGTATATGATATAGATACTATGGGGAATCAAACGGGAGGTTTTTATGTTCATACAAAAGAAAGAATATTTGAAACAGGAATATCAGACGTTCCGGGATTACAGTATGTATGTGGAGCGGGTCACAGTGAACCAGGATTTTATGGAGCATACCCATGAATTTGATGAGATCGTGATCGTGGTGTCAGGTTCAGGAGAGCATCTTGTGGAACAGCAGGTGTACCGCCTTGGAAGAGGCGATGTATTTGTCATCAAGGGAGACGTGAAGCATGGGTTTAGAAATAATAAGGATCTGAAAATAATAAATATTATGTATGATCCCCGGCTGCTCTTCGGTGAGAATGAAGAACTACGTTTTATAGAGGGCTTTGACTATATGTTTCTTATCCAGCCGGAATGGCTGCCCCATCTGGCATATCCCTATCGTGTTACCATGGAGGATGAAACAGTAAAGGTGGTGGAACAGCTTGCGGATTTTCTGATAGAACAGCTCAGGGATGCCAGAGGTCAGTATTATGTGGCAGTAAAATATGGGGTTAAGACACTTATCTCCTACATTGCCAATAATTACAGGACAGAACAGCATCTGTCGGACAGAATGAAGATACTGGCCAGCGCCATTCATTATATCCGTTCTAATCTCAATACGCCCATTAAAGTTGCGGATATAGCCAAAAGTGTTACAATTTCCCCAAGACAGCTAGAGCGTGTATTTTCGGAGGAGTGCGGCATGTCTCCCATCGAATATCTGACAGAGCTTCGTTTGAAGCATGCCAGAACGATTTTGATGAACACCCAGCGGCCCATCCGCATTGTGGCGGAGGAGTCAGGCTTTGAGGACCCCTCTTATTTTGCCAGGGTTTACAAAAAGAGATTTCATCTTTCACCCAGTCAGACAAGAAAGCAAAATGGGGAGATGTCGGAATAGTCCTAATTATTGTCGTCTTCCTATCTTGTAGAGTGTCGCCGTGAATGTAATAATGTACTTATAAATTCAGGGCAAAACTACAAGGAGGAAGAAAAAAATGAAAAGGCGTTTTAGTATGACGGCAGGCTTGGCGGTATTATCCGCTGTATTTGCCTTGTCGGGGTGTGGGGGAAACAGCGGGGGTGCAGATAAAGACACTTCCGGCCAAGACGAAGAGGGCAGCAAAGAAATCCTGTTCTGGAATACAGGTACAGGAGAGACAGACAAACTCATTTATGAGACAGCAGTAAAAAAATTTAATGAAAGTACAAAAAGTGGATATCACATCACGTCCGTTGCATCTGAGCCGGATGTGTACAAGGAAAAGATAGTGATAGCCATGAGTTCCGGGGAATGTCCGGATCTCTATGCCAACTGGTCGGGCGGACCCATGAATGAATACATAGAAGCAGGGTACGGGCAGCCCATAGACGAACTTTTTGACAAAAGCCAGATCAAAGATAAGATGCAGGAGGCAGCTATCGCGCAGGGACAGTACAAAGGGAAGATGTATTCCATCGGCGTATTGAACGACTCTATAGCCGGTATCTTTTATAATAAGGAAATGTTTCAGGAATATGGACTGGAGGTTCCCAAAACAGTAGCAGAGCTTGAGCAGGTCAGTGATACTTTGGCAGCAAACGGAAAAATCCCATTTGCCCTGGCAAATGAAGCAAAATGGACGGGATCTATGTTCTTTATGTCCCTGGCCGCCCGGGAGGGAGGGCTGGAACCCTTTGATAAAGCTGTGGCAGGGGAGGGCAGTTTTGAAGATGAGAGCTTTCTTTATGCAGGCCGGAAGATTCAGGAATGGGTGGAAAAGAACTATTTTCCGGAAGGTGTCAACAGCCTGAGCGAAGGGGACGGACAGGGAAGGCAGCTATTATATCAGGAAAAAGCTGCCATGATACTCATGGGCTCCTGGTATACCAGTACCATGCAGTCTGAGAGCGGGGAATTTTATGAAAAAGTAGGATGGTTTCCATTCCCTGCCATCGAGGGAAAAGAGGAGAACGGTGATATTGTGATAGGAACGATCGGAGACCAGTTTTTTACTTTTAACTGTACCGGGGAAAAACAGAAGGCGGCATTCCAATTTATAGAGACATTTTTTGACGATGATATGGTGGAACTGATGGTGGAACAGGGAAAAATTCCTCCGGTAAAAGGTGTGGAGGATATGATAAAAGACCCTGTCTGTCTGCAGATCCTGGATGCAGTGAACCGTGCGCCGGCTACACAGCTTTGGTATGACCAATATCTTCCGCCGGAAGTAGGACAGGTGCATCTCGATACCTGTCAGGATTTATTCGGCTTAACGACCACGCCTGAGGATGCAGCAGCAAAATTCCAGGATGCTATGGAAAAATATAACGCAGAGAGAAAATGAGGTACGTGTAAATGAGAGTGGATTTTGATAGGATAAAAGAGCGTATGACAGCTCTCTGGAACCATGAAATATTGGACAGGTGCTGTGTCAGCGTCATATATGAGGAGCCGGAAAAGAGACAGGCCATAGATGCATTTCCGGTGGGCAGTGAAGACAGGATGAGGTACTGGACAGACCCGGAGATAGTGCTTCAAAGAAATCTCAGTCATATGGACAATACTTATTATGCGGGAGATGCTTTCCCTCTGGTATCCCTGAATCTGGGACCTGCCGGCCATGCGGGGTTTGTAAAAAATATGAAATGGAGCTATGAACCCAGTACCATATGGTTCACGCCATTTATGCAGGACGAACTGAATCCGGAGAGCATCATTTTCGATGAAAACAGTTTCCTTTTTCAGAAGACACTGGAGCATGCCAGATATTTCCGGGATGAGTGCAGGGGAGAATATCTTATCTCCATGCCGGATCTGGCGGGCAATATGGATGTTCTGGCTGCCCTGAGAGGCTCACAGGAACTGTTGGTGGATTTTCTTGCGGAAGACGAAGCAGTCATCCGGGAATGCCTGGACAGGATACAGCGCATGTGGGAGGCCGGATTGGAAGAGACATACAAAATTGTGGAAGATTGTAATCATGGAGGCAGTACAATAGGATGGCTGCGCACCTGGGCACCCGGGTTCCACGGACAGATACAGTGTGATATTTCCGTAATGTTTTCCAATGATATCTATGAAAAATACGCGAGAAGAGAGTTGGAGAAGCAGAGCGGATTTCTTGAATATCCTCTTTATCATTTCGACGGAATGGAGCAGATCCGGCATTTGGATACATTGCTGTCTGTTGAGAAGCTGCGTATGATCCAGTGGACCAGTGTGGTGGGACAGCCCTCGCCGCTGCAGTTTATAGACCAGCTCAAAAAAATCCAGGAAAAGGGAAAAGGCCTTCTTCTGCTTTTAAAACCGGAAGAGATAGAGCCTGCCATGGAACAGCTTTCCTCCAAAGGCCTTTTTATTCTGGCGGAGGCCAAGAGCAGGGAGGAAGCAGACAGGATTGTAAAGATAGTAGAAAAAAATACCAGAGAATAAAAAATGTTGAGAAGGCAGCACCTGCAGTTCGGTAATATCCGGGCTGACAGGTGCTTTTTTGTCTTGCAGAGAGAACCTGTGAAGCCCTGTGCCAGGTTTTTTAACTTGCATGTGACGGTGAGGACTATTTATAATATCTGTGTAACTGCTCAGTACCCTCACAGTTATTGGCAAAAATTTATGTGAAATTATAAGAGAACCTTTTTATCACCTGGGGTATCTAATTAATAACAATAGAGATAAGGCAAAAACAGAATCTATTGTGTACAAAAAACGGAGCTCACGTTTTTACAGCCGGCGGGATGACCCTGCCCGGTGTACGAAAAGGAGGAACCATGCAGCAGCAGGAGTTTATACAAGCCGTCAGAGACGCGGAGACTACCATGTACCACGTGGCAATGTCCATTCTCAGAAATGAAGCGGACAGTGCAGATGCAGTGCAGGAAGCGCTTTTAAAGGCTTTTGAAAAATTAGATACCCTGAATGAAGAGAAATATTTCAGAACATGGCTGACCCGTATTCTGATCCATGAGTGTTATCAGATCCAGCGCAAAAAGAAACGTCTGGTTCCTTACGAGGAGTATGTGGAGAGGGAGCCGGGGAAAGAGGATAAGCTGTATACAGATCTCTATGACGCCATAGACGATCTGCCGGAAGACCTGCGTGTAGCGGTGACATTATTCTATATAGAAGGATTTTCTATTGCAGAGATTGCAAAGATGCTGGGCAGCAGGGAAAATACAGTGAAAACACGGCTTTACAGGGGAAGAAACCAGCTTAGGAAGATTCTTGGTGATAAGGAGGAAGCATTATGTTAGAGCAGGGAAAATGGGGACAGGGAGCACCAAAGCCTTCAGAGGAATTTCATAACAGATTTGAGGAGAGTTTGAAACTGATAGAGAAAAAGGCAGAGAACGCAGGGGAGAAAGCATCTGCCGGCGCTGAGATCATCAGGATGGACAGGAAGGAAAAACGAAGAACCGGGCGTTTGAAAAAAGCAGCAGTGGGCTGTACCGCCGCTGCCGCTGCCATGGCAGTTTTTATCGGGGCCTGTTATCAGAATCCGGTGTGGGCTTCCAATCTGCCGCTGATCGGACATATATTTGAGAGAATGGAAGGACAACTCGCCTTCGGAGAAAATTATAAGGATTATGCGGAACCGCTGGATAAGGAAGCAGCAGAAAATCAGGAAAGCGGCGGCCAGGAAAGCGGGCAGGAAAACAGCGGACAGGAAAGCAGCGATCAGGGCAGCAGTGATCAGGACGGCAGTGCCGGAAAAGGGGCATTCACCAGGACAGTGGACGGCACTACGGTTACCATGTCTGAGAGCTACTGCAGCGGCTCCGCGCTGTATCTTTCCCTCATGATAGAATCAGAGGAACCGTTTCAGGATACCCGCTTAGATGGGAACGGACAACCATCTATCAGTTTGAGAACAAAGGAAAATTACAGTTTTAATCCTCAGGAACAGAATGACCTTGTCTATCTGGAAGGCGAGTTTTTGGATGAAAATACCTACACAGGGGTTATGCGTATAGACCTGAACATGAAGAATACAGATGCCAGCGAGTTGGAGAAAAAGCAGGCCGAGGCTGAGGCAAACGGAGAAGAATTTATAATTGACGCGGAAGTGCTGGATCAGTACAGCACCAAATTAGAGATACCGGAACAGTTCACCCTAAATTTGGACATCAGTCAGATCATAGGAGATTTGGCTAATCCAGATACCTTCAGTACAGGGTACACGGCGGAGGAACTGGAAGCCATGTCAGATGAAGAGTGGAACCGGGTCATGACAGAGGCGGAAAATGAAGGCGGCTGGAACAGCTTCCCAAACAGCCACGAAAACTGGTGGATGGAAGGCTCCTGGCAGTTTGAGCTTGATATCACTGCCGACCCTTCCAAGACCCAGACTGCGGAGGTGAACCAGATGAATGAAGCCGGCGCAGGCATTGCTAATGTTGTTAAGACTCCCTTTGAGATCACAGTAAATGAGCTGTATGATGATGAAACGAAAGGTGCGGATTATTTCCCGGTCATCCTGGATGCTCAGGGCAAAGTTATGGATGTTACAGCAGGCTCTGTGAACACCGTATCAGTGAAAAACCATGATACCTCCACAGTCTACGTCTACTTATGCGATTACGATGAGTATATGGATGAGCTGAAGGGCCGTAAGCAGGAGGATGGATTCAAAGGATTGATGGATGAAAAGGCAAAATTTGCCGCGGAAGTGCATTTTGACTAACAGTTTTCGATAAAAAACATCTGTACAGAAAGTCAGATTTCTGTTCAGACCAGGGCAGGAGCCGCTTTGAACCGCCAAAACACGGGGAAAACGGCTCCTTTCCCATGAAAATCCACAATTTTTCATCTGAATTTACAAATTAGAACTTTATTTCTTAAAAGAAATGTAGTATGATACATGGGTACAAAAAGTTCATTAGGAGGAATAAAAAATGGTAAAAGCAGTAGTAGGGGCTAACTGGGGAGATGAAGGTAAGGGTAAAATCACTGACATGCTCGCACAGGAATCCGACATTATCGTAAGATTCCAGGGCGGTGCCAATGCGGGCCATACAATTGTAAACAATTACGGAAAATTTGCGCTCCATACTCTTCCGTCCGGTGTGTTTTACGACCACACAACCAGTGTCATCGGAAACGGTGTTGCGCTTAATATCCCGGTACTGTTTAAAGAGATTCAGTCTATTGTGGACAAGGGTGTACCTGCACCGAAGATTAAAGTTTCTGACCGCGCGCAGATCGTAATGTCCTATCATATCAAATTCGATGAATATGAGGAAGAGCGTCTGGCAGGAAAATCTTTTGGATCCACCAAGTCTGGAATCGCACCGTTTTATTCTGATAAATATGCAAAGATCGGTTTCCAGGTCAGCGAGCTGTTCGACGATGATGCGGCACTGAAAGAAAAAGTGGAGCGTGTATGCGAGACTAAAAATGTGACCCTGGAGCATTTATACCACAAACCGCTTCTGAACCCGGATGATATCATGAAGGAGTTAATGGAGTATAAAGAGATGATCGCCCCTTACGTGTGCGATGTCTCCCTGTATCTGTGGAATGCACTGAAAGAGGGAAAAGAAGTGCTTCTGGAAGGACAGCTTGGTTCCCTGAAGGACCCGGATCACGGTATTTACCCCATGGTTACATCCTCATCCACACTGGCTGCCTACGGCGCAGTGGGTGCAGGCATCCCGCCCTATGAGATCAAGAAGATCATCACAGTGTGCAAGGCTTATTCCAGCGCTGTAGGTGCAGGTGCTTTTGTATCTGAAATCTTCGGTGACGAGGCAGACGAGCTGAGAAGACGCGGCGGTGACGGCGGTGAGTTCGGCGCAACAACAGGGCGCCCAAGACGTATGGGATGGTTTGACTGTGTGGCTTCTAAATATGGCTGCCGTATGCAGGGAACCACAGACGTGGCATTCACTGTTCTGGATGTACTGGGATATCTGGAAGAGATCCCGGTATGCGTGGCATACGATATTGACGGTGAGATCACAACAGAGTTCCCCACAACAGGCAGACTGGAAAAGGCAAAACCGGTTCTGGAGACACTTCCGGGCTGGAACTGTGATATCCGCGGTATCAGAAATTATGATGACCTTCCGGAGAACTGCCGCAGATATATTGAATTTGTGGAAGAAAAGATCGGTTTCCCCATCACTATGGTTTCCAATGGTCCAAGCCGTGAGGATATTATTTACCGCAATAAATAAAAATGCAATAGACAACAATAAGAAACCGCTCCATTGGTTCATACAATGGGGCGGTTTCTTATTTCATAGAGTGTGCTCATGCCACAGGATATCGCATGTTATTGTGTACCTGCGGTTATTGCACATCGTATTCTTCCAACAGTTTTTGGATCGTCTCTTTCCGGCCTTTAAAATGAACAGCATTAATCCCCTGGGAACGGGCCTCTGCCACATTTTCCAGGACATCATCAATGAACACAGCTTTTTCAGGTTTAATATGAAAATCCTTTAGCAGCTTCTGATAGAATTCAGGTTCCGGCTTCAGCATTTTTACCTGCCAGGACATGTAACCGCCGTCCATCATATTCAGAAAGGCCATCTCTTCTCTGCAGCGCTCATACAGGGGCTGTGAAAAGTTGGACAGATAATAAATCTTGTACCCTCTTTTTTTCAGATATTTCAGCCAGTCCACTGTGTAAGAATAGGTATGTATGACACCGCTCATCTTCGCGAATGTCTCACGAATTTCTTTTTCGTATTCCGGGTCATTATCAATAAAGGCCTGGAGAATTTCTTCTTCATTCCGCACACCACGGTCAGCATCCACCCAGTCGGGGCTGTCAAATACCGCATCCCCCACAGCCTGAATCGTTTCCGCACTGTACTTCATGCTTTTTAAAAATGTTTTCCAGTCATAACGGACCAGCACATTTCCAAGGTCAAAGATAAAGGTATCCACAGAAGAAGAAACGGTATCTATCTGAGGAATATCATTTTTCTGCCTTGTATAGCGGTATACAAGCAGGCAGGCATACAAAAACACGGGAACAAGTACCGTGCAGTAGATGGCGGCCAGCAGCATATTACGGGCATTTGGGCTGTGCGAAAGAGAAAAAATAAAAGCCAGGACGTACATGCCCAGAAGCAGTACGGCTCCAACCAGTGCGGCAATTTGTTTCAGCTTCTTCACTTCTTATTCTCCCTCCCATAGAATATCTTTAATTATAATGAGTTTTGAGGTATCCGTCAATGTGCATAAATGCTCGAAATCAAAGAGAAAATCGACAATTTGTCCAATTTTCAGGCTATACTTACCGAGAAATGGAGAATGATTTGCACATATTTTCCAAAATTTTCAAAGGAATTATGGAAGTTCAAACAGTTGGTGACACGGTGGACGGCAGGAAACTATATCACGTGAGAATGGGGAATGAAAATGCCGCTGACAAGGTTTTGATCTTTGGGGGAATTCATGGAAGGGAGTATATGACCACCCAGCTTGTCATGGAACAGATGGGAGAATTTGTGGAGAATCTGCTCCATGAGGACAGAACCTACAAGGGATATTCCTACAGTGAACTGTTGAAAGACCGGGCACTGCATATTATTCCCATGGCCAATCCCGACGGGGTCACAGTCAGCCAATTCGGGGCAGAAGGCATGCAGTCTCCCGGGATCCGGGAACAGGTGTGGGAGATCGCCGACGAGGATGGGGCCAGAATGCCCTGGAGGTCTTATTTTTGCCGCTGGAAATCCAATGCGGAGGGCGTGGATGTGAACCGGAACTTCGACGCTTTGTGGGAGGATTATGTGGATGGGATCGGAAGGCCTTCCAGGGAAAAGTACAAGGGAACTGCGCCGGAGAGTACCAGGGAGGCTCAGGCGCTGGTGAATCTCACAAAAAAAGAGAACTTCAGCCGTACGGTCAGCTATCACTCCTCAGGCGGAGTCATATACTGGGCATTCGGACAGCAGGGGGAGCTGGCGGTCAGGACACAGGCTTTTGCCAACCGGATCGCCGCTGTCACTGGATATGAGCCGGACGGCAATTACGAGGAGCTGGACCCCGCGGGATATAAGGACTGGGCGCTGCTGAAAATGGGAATCCCAAGCCTAACCATAGAGATCGGAAGAGCGGATTCCCCTCTTCCCCAGTCAGCTTACAGGAAGATCCTCCGGGAAAACAGAGGCGTGTGGGAGGAAATCCTGCTGGATATCATTGAAGAGAAAAAAAGAGACCATTGAAAAATGCGGGCTATTGCAATCGTCCGGACGTTTCCCGGCACAGGCGTATAAATTCATTGACATAGGGCAGAGCGGTTCTGTCTTTCCTTTGTACAATGTAGAAGACGCGTTTCATGGGCAGATCTGTGACTGGGCAGGCGTGGAGCTTGTGGCCGGATAGCTCCTGCCGGATCAGCATTTTTGAGATAATGGAGATGCCTTTATTTTCTGCAACTGCTTCCTTCAGAGCATCAATATTGTGATACACATGACTTTTGGTTAGCGTGATCCCCTGTTTGCTCAGTGCCCGTTCCAGTGCTGCGCGGGTACTGTTTCCCTCCTCCCGCAGCAGAAATAATTCATTCTCAAAATCTGCGATAGACAGACTTTCCCGGCTGGCATAGGGATGCCGGGGACTGCATATGGCCATGAAAGTATCATCCAGAAATGGAGTATACACAAGGCTGCTGTGGCTTCCCTTTGTCTCTGTGAGCATCACATCCAATTCTCCCTGGGCCAGCTTTTTTTCCATGAAATAAGAGTCATCAATGGTAAAACGTGTGCTGACATCAGGACAGATAATATGATACGCCCGGATAATATCCTGCAGAAGGCAGGAGGCAGCTACCAGAGTGCTGCCGATATGTATTTGTTTCAGATGGAGTCCGAGAAGAGCGGACTCCATCTCTTTGTACAGATTGATGATCCTGGAGGCATAGTCCAGGAGCAGCAGGCCCGCTTCTGTAAGTCTGAGGTGTTTGCTCAGACGGTCAAACAGACGGACATTGTAGGTCTTTTCAATCTCAGTGATGGCAAGGCTGACTGTGGACTGTGAAATATACAGATTCTGGGCTGCTGTACTCATATTGTTGCAGGCGGCAACCTCCAGAAATATGCTCATGTGTCGGAGCGTCATTTGGAATCCTCCTTTTACTATTGGAAAAACTCATAACATAACCATATTTTAGTATTTTACAAGAGTAAAATCAAGTGCTATTATGACCATAATAAATATAAATTCGGCCGGATTTGTAAAATGTGTTATTACAATATTCAATATATAAAGGAGATGAGGAAATCATTGTTTTAACAGGAGACAGTCTGACGCCTGATATGGTGGAAGCCATTGCAGCCGGACGCCAAAAGGTTTCCGTGGAGGAAACTTTGTGGAAAAAATTAGAGGAGGCCAGGAGCCTTGTCTTTGAACTTTCAGGCCGGGGAATCCCCATCTATGGATGCAACACCGGGGTGGGCTGGAATAAAGATAAAAAAGTGACAAAAGAATTTATTACCGGATTTAACAACAGCATGCTTCACTCTCATGCAGTGGGTGTTGGACCTTACGCACCTGTGGAGGTGGTAAGGGCAGTAATGGCGGTGAGGCTCAACGGATTTTTGAATCTGTGTACCGGCATTTCGCCCGGGATCGTCAGGATGTACCAGGAATTTTTGAACCGGGAAATCCATCCTCTGATGCCCGTGAGGGGGTCTGTGGGACAGGCGGATATCGGCAATCTGTCACACATAGCGCTGGCAGTCACCGGTGAGGGGTGTGCGGAGTATCACGGAGAGATTCTGCCCGTGAGCAGGATCTTAAAGCAGGAGGGGCTGAAGCCGGCTGTTCCGGCAGAGAAAGACGGGCTTGCCATGATAAGTTCCAATGCCCTGAGTGCAGGCTGGGCCTGCCTTGTTCTTAGCAGAGCAGAAAAAATACTGACAACAGCGGATGTGATAAGCTGTATGTCTCTGGAAGGATTCGGAGGCAACACCTCACAGCTTAGGACAGAGGCAGCCAAAAAGAGAAAATATGAAGGACAGATAGAGACTGCAAAAGCCATGAATGGTTATCTGAAAGGCAGCTTTCTATACGAAGCCGACAGCAGCCGGCCGCTGCAGGACCCGCTCTGTTACCGGAGCACATCCCAGGTGCACGGGGCTGTGAGGGACGCGCTTTACTATGCGGAGAAAGAGCTGTCCATACAGATAAATTCATCAGATGATAATCCATGCCTATTGCAGGAGGAACGGGATATCACTCCCAGCGCAAACTTTGAACCGCTTGCGTGGGTGCTTCCCCTGGAGATGCTCTCCATAGCCTTCTCGCACATTTCAAAGGCATCTTGTCTGAGGAGTATCAAGCTGGCAAACCCGGCGTTTACCAGGCTTACCAGAAACTTGTCACCTCAGGAGAGTGTCATTGCGTTTTCTACGATCCAGAAAACGTTTACGGCTTTGGATGCGGAAATCCGCAGTCTTGCAAATCCTGTTTCCATGGACACGCTGCCCCTTGCAGGGGAGATAGAGGACAGGAGTACCAACGCGCCTTTGGTTGTTGGGAGACTGGAGAAAATACTGGATGATCTCTGTTACATTTTAGGTATTGAGCTAATGCTTGCAGGCCAGGCCATGAATCTGCGCAAAGGAAAAATACTGGGGGAAGTAACAGGCAGAGGACTTGCTGTTCTCAGAGAGAAAATACCGTTTTATGACAAAGACGACCGTGTCCTGACAGAGGATATAGAGGCTGTCTGTGAGATGATAAAAGAGGGAACATTTCTGCGAAAATTGAATGTTTAAAAGTACAAGAGGAGAAGAATCGGGAGGTAGAAAATGAAAAAACCGAAAGATAAGAAGGAGTCCGCCGGACAGGTGCGTAAAGGCGTGTTTATTCCTGCGTTTGCAGTGATGGCAGTTGTGGTAGCTGTGGGATTTATCAATAACGAGGGTCTGGCAAAAGGCGCGAAGGCTTTCTTCGGATTTTCCCTGGGAAAATTCGGATGGCTGTATCAGCTTGTGGCTGTTGTATCTGTGCTGGTCATCGCTATCGTCACATTCTCAAAATTGGGTGATATCCGTATTGGCGGAGCAAATGCAAAGCCCAAATATCCCTTTGGAACCTGGTTCGCCATGACGCTTACCGGCGGAATCGCTGTGGGCATCGTGAACTGGGGAATTAATGAACCTTTGATCTATTATGGAAATGTATACGGTGAGCTGGACAATCTGGGAATCCAGGCAGGAACCCAGGAGGCAGCCAGGTTTGCCCTGGGCAGGTGTTTTTATAACTGGACCTTTGTTCCTTATGCTATGTATGCGGTGTCAGGGCTGCTCATTGCCTATATGTACTTTAACAAGAAGGAAAAGCTCTCAGTCATTTCCACCCTGAAGCCGCTTTTGGGAAAAAAGGCAGAGCATCCGGCAGTCATGAATACGGTGGATACTCTCTGCTCTCTGGCGATCACCCTGGGAATGGCTTCCGGACTTGGAACAGGACTGGCCCTAATAATTTCAGGATTGAATGTGGTATATAAAATACCGAACAGCACTTTTATCTGGATATTGCTGGGAGGTATTGCCACATTGATCTTCACCAGTTCCTCCATTCTGGGTGTGGACAGGGGAATCCGCAGGCTGGCATCTTTGAACAGCAAGATTTTTTACGGACTTTTGATCTTCCTGTTCATTACTGGACCTATGGCTATTATCCTCAGCAATTCCGTTTCCGGGCTGGGAGAGTGGCTGAACAATTTCTTTATCTGGGGTCTGGACTCCGGTGACGTGGGAGGAGAGGCACTGACCAGATGGTGGACCTTGGCTGACTGGTGTTCTTGGATCGCCTATGCACCTATTATGGGCATTTTCCTTGGGAAGATCGCTTATGGAAGAACTGTGCGGGAGTTTATGATCATCAACTGGGTGATGCCCTCTGTTTTCGGTATTGTATGGTTTTCCGTCTGGGGCGGAACCGGTCTTAACTGGCAGACCAATGGCGTAGTGGATATGGTTGGAGTGATCAAAGAGAGCGGAGCCACAGCAGGCGTATGGGCGTTCCTGCAGCATCTGCCCCTTGGCCTCGGAATTATCATAATACCTATTGTAATGATCACGCTTATGCTGTCCTTTTCCACAGCGGCGGATTCCATGACCAGTACCATCGCGTCTATCTGTACTAAAGGACAGAGTATGGAGGAAGAGCCCCCGAAATCCCAGAAGCTGATCTGGGGTATCCTGATTGGATCCATCTCCATTATCATGGGCGCAGTTGCAGGAGGTGTGCGGGGAATCGACGGGGTGAAACAGTTGGCCTCCGTGGGAGGATTCCTGGTATTATTTGTTTTTCTGCTGCAGTTGATCGCATTTATCAAGACATTCTTTGTGGATTTGAAAAAGGAAAAGAAAGATCCCACACTCTAAGGCGTGAGATACGGAACAGTAACAGTTTGAGAATAATTTGGAGGTGCTTATGGACTTATTATACATAAATGCAATGGATATAGAGAATCTGAATCTGACCAATGAGGAGATACTGGGAGCAGTGGAGAAAAGCCTGGAGGCTCAGGGCAACGGAAAGACCGTTATAGAGCCGCGGGTGCATCTGATCCCCAATCCGGAATATCACGGGCATTTTAATGTGCTGAGAGGATATATTGAGCCCATGGATGTGGCAGGCGTGAAGGTAGTGGGAGATTATGTCTATAATTATAAGCAGGATCTGCCCTCTGAGATGGCACTTTTGAATCTGTATGACCCGAAAACCGGAGCACCGAGAGCTGTGATCGATGCCACAGAGATCACCTCCATGCGGACAGGTGCCTTGACAGCCATCGGTGCAAAGTATCTGGCAAAGAAAGAAAATAAAATTTTAGGACATCTGGGATCCAGGGGAACAGCCTGGTGGAATGTGGTGCTTCTGGACTCCTTATATGATTTTGATGAGATCCGTGTGAACAGCAGAAGAAGAGAATCCATGGAAGATTTCGCCGGACGCCTCACAAAGAAGCTGGGAAAACCGGTGAAGGTGACTAAAAATAGTGAAGAGTGTCTGAAGGGCGCTGATATTATGGTGGAGGCCACACGCCTGATGGAGCCCACACCTCTGCTGAAAACAGAGTGGGTACAGCCGGGAAATTTTGTGGTACCTTACGGAACTGTCAGTGCTGTGGAGCTGTCTCTCACAGACGTGATGGACAAGATCGTGGTAGATGACTGGGGACAGTGCAAAGGCGGTATTCTCGGCAGTCTTCGCAGGCACGTGGAGACGGGGAAACTCAGCGCGGATACCCTCTACGGGGAGCTGGGGGAGATCGTTGCAGGCAGGAAACCGGGAAGAGAAAGAGAGGATGAGACCATACTTTTCTGGCACCGGGGTCTTTCCACAAATGACATTGCACTGGGACAGTTAGTATATGAAAAAGCTTTGGAAATGGGAATCGGAACAACACTGAAATACAGATAGGACACCCTCTTAAAATCGTCCTGCGGCCAAGAAAACAGACTGGCCGCAGGGCGGTTTTTTTAAGAAAAATGTATAGAAAAAAAGAAAGGTTGCAGACATGATAAAACATGGTATAATGAAATTGTTCAGCAGCTTTACAGTTGCAGCCATTTGGCTTTTGCATGCTGAACTTAAAATGTAGATTGATATAGGGAGAAGCGGGGCATAAAAGATGAAGATCAGAAAACATTTCATACTGACCGGGATGGTACAAGGGGTAGGGCTGAGATACAGAGCCCAGCATCTGGCGAGGTTATTGCAGTTGACCGGCTGGGTGAAAAATACCTGGGACGGCTGTGTGGAACTGGAACTGCAGGGCAGAGAGGAAGAAATAGCCAGCTTTCTGGACCGTCTGTCCATGGGAAATTTTATAAGGATCGAAGGGGTAGAGGCAAAAGACGTTCCGGTGATAGAGGAGAATGGGTTTCATGTTAAGGGGTAGATCAGGCATGTTTTTAAAAGAGTACGCAGTAAAAGATTGACATTTGAAAAAAATGGGTCTAAGATATAGAAAAAATAAATTTTAGAAAAAAGGTTCTCAAAGGCGAAAACCCACCTTTGGGGACCTTTTTGCATGGAGGATGAATTATGATAAAAACAGAGACAGTGGAAAATATGTGCGGCGGCAAAGGCCATGTGATCATTAAGCACATTTTAGGAGAGAAAGAACTGAATGGAAAATGCGGACTATACGCGGAAGTGATCATTGAACCGGGATGTTCCCTGGGATATCATGAGCACCACAGTGAGAGCGAGACCTATTATATTCTGTCCGGCCAGGGCGATTACGATGATAACGGTCAGGTACGCCCGGTCAAAGCAGGGGATGTTACATTTACACCGGATGGTCACGGGCATGGACTGGTAAATACCGGGGATGTGGATCTGGTGTTTATGGCGCTGATCATTTTTGACTGATGCGCTGCGGTGGGGCGGGACGGATGTGTTTGCCGCACAGACTGCGTCCGGCAGACACCGGCCGCCTCTTTAGCCATAAAATTCCCATATAGTATAATCACGGTATTTTTCCTGACATTTTTCCCGCAGTGTATGCAGAAGCAGGATACTGTCCCCGGCTGTAAATATATTCTGGGTATTAGAGGCCGCCTGCCTGTCCGCACGGGCAGGCTCCTTCCTTTTTTGGCGCAGTTCGGAGGCCGGACAGTTGTAATATTTCTGACAGAGCTGATTCAGGTATCTGACATCAGAAAAACCGCTCTCAATACTTACGGTGAGCACTTTTTTATCCGTATTCTGGAGAAGACGGCAGGCATACTCAAAACGTTTCAGATTCAGATATTCCTGAAAGGACAGGTTTAACTCATCTCGAAATAGATGTGACAGATAGGTCAGGGAAAGATTCTCATGGTCTGCAATGTCCTTCAGCAGCAGCTTCTGTCGGAAATTTTTTTCTATGTAGTCTGTGATGCGGCTCATGCGCTCCTGCCGGTGTCTGCGGGCAGTCATCTCAGAATCGGTATATATCTTCTTGGGAACATAGGTGTGAAGGCCGTACAGGATCATATTCAGCAGGCTCATACATTTATATTCATAATTGGCAAACTGCCCGAAGTAGTTGTATGCCAGTTCAATGAGCAGACCCTTCATGATTTCGTAGCGTGTCTCATGCTGGGAGAAAAAAGGACGTACGCAGTTCTCCAGAAAACATGTATTTTCATCATGTTGAAAATAGGAGGTGACAAGCTGCCGGGACATCTGAATGGCCAGGATCAGGGCGCTGCCATCCAGTCCCCGTATTTCATGGAGATCCATGGGGTTCAGCAGATACAGGTCACCGCTGTGAAGTATGTGCGTATTTCCGTTTACTGTAAATTCCACATTTCCGTCAAGAACAAGCCCTATTTCCATCTCCCTGTGGGCGTGTGGAGCCCGGGAAAAAAGGCGTACCAGTATGGCGCTGAAGGCGTGGATCTGGGGGTGTGCGATCAATTCAAATTCTTTATCCATTTCCGTCACTGCTTTCTCATGATTTCTTATTTTCTATTCTAATGTCATTTCCAAAGACGGGCAACAACAATTCAAAAAAATCAAAAAAATAGCAAAATAATCGTTTGTAAATAGCAAATAAAACAAATCTATAACACCTATGAGCACCGACGATCCTTATAAAACAAGACCTACATCAAAGAAATAAGTAAGCGCAAGATAATCGCCGTATTTTCACAAATATGGAAATGCTCCGCAGAAGAAAAACGATTAAACTGAAGATAGTTTATAAAATGAATTTAAGTGTAAGAGGTACGGATTTCCCGTTCTACAGCGGGAGTAAAAAACGTGACAGTACAGAAAAGGGTGATCAAATGGGCAAAAAGGTGATCGTAGCAGGACATGCCTGTCTGGACATTACCCCTCTTTTTCCTCAGAACCAGCCGCCGGCGAAATTAGGAGATATTCTCTCGCCGGGAAAGCTGATCCAAATGGAGGGTGTTGACATCCATGCAGGCGGTGCGGTATCCAACACGGGTATGGCGATGAAAATGCTGGGGATGGATGTATGTCTCATGGCAAAGACAGGCAGGGATGAATTCGGAAAGATCATTTCCGATATCTATGCCGCACAGGGAGCAGACTCCGGAATCATTGTGCAGGAAGGACAGAATACCTCCTATTCTGTTGTCCTTGCGCTCCCTGGAGTAGACAGGATATTTCTTCATGATCCGGGATGCAATCATACATTTTCCTTTGAAGATCTGCCGAAGGAAAAGCTCTTGGGGACAGACCTGTTTCACTTCGGCTATCCGCCGCTGATGAAGAAAATGTATGAAAATACAGGAAGTGAACTGGTTCGGATAATGAGATATCTGAAATCCCAGGGGACTGCCACCTCTCTGGATCTGGCTTTTGTGGACGGGGAGTCAGAGGCGGGAAAGGCGGACTGGAAGGAGATTTTAAGCCGAGTGCTGCCGTATGTGGATTTTTTTGTGCCTAGTATCGAGGAACTCTGCTTCATGCTGGACAGGGAGAGATATGAGGAGTGGAGGACCAGGACAGAGGGTGAGGATCTTTCCTTTTTCCTGGATGTTCAGAGAGATATCAGGCCTCTGGCGGATAAATGTATGGATTTGGGGACAAAGGTCCTTCTGCTGAAATGCGGTGCCCCCGGCCTGTATTACAGGACCACGCAAGCCAGCCGCCTGAGGGAATTGGAGGCATCCCTTGGAATCTCTGCGGAGGACTGGTCAGACAGAGATGGATTTGAGGCAAGCTATCGGCCTAAAAAAGTGCTGTCGGGTACAGGTGCAGGTGATACGACCATCGCGGCATTTCTGACGGCAATGCTGGAGGGGTATCCCTTTGAAATGTGTATCCGTCTGGCGGCTGCAGAAGGGGCGTCATGTGTGGAGGCTTATGACGCGCTGGGCGGGATCCGTCCCCTTAAGGAACTGGCTTCTATGATTGAGAGCGGATGGGAAAAACAGGATTTTAAGAGATAAGGAGTTTGTAAAATGTTAGCAAATTTAAATGACGTATTACTCCCGGCCAGGCAGAAGGGCTACGGGGTGGGATTGTTCAATACTGTGAATCTGGAACTGGCAAGAGGGGTGCTGCAGGCAGCGGAGGAACTCAGCTCCCCGGTTATCATCGGTACAGCGGAGATTCTGCTTCCCTACGGGCCGCTGGATGATCTGGCACCTCTGATCGTCTCCATGGCAGACAGGGCATCTGTCCCTGTGGTGGTACACTATGACCACGGACTTACCTTTGAGAAATGCATGGAGGCGTTGAAGCTTGGATTTACCTCTGTTATGTATGACTGTTCCACAGACAGCTATGAGGAAAATGTGAGAAAGGTCCGAGAACTCACAAGGATTGCCCACTGTTTCGGCGCAACTGTGGAGGCTGAACTGGGGCATGTGGGGGATAACGGGGAGGCAGCAGGAGAGAAAGGAAGGGAAACGCCGGAAGCATACTATACAGACCCGGTCCAGGCAAAGGAGTTTATAGAAAAAACACATGCGGATGCCCTTGCCATTGCAGTGGGAACTGCTCACGGCGCTTACAAATTCAAACCCAAACTGGATTTTGAAAGGATCAGGACAATCGCGGGTATGGTGGATGTGCCTCTGGTGCTCCACGGAGGTTCCGGGCTGTCGGAGGAAGACTTTAAAAAGTCCATCGCCTGCGGCATCAGCAAGGTGAATATCTTCACAGATATTAATACAGCAGCGGCAAAAGCTGCGGAGCAGGCGCTGAAAGAGGGAAAAACCTGTATGACAGATATCATCCCCTATCAGGTGGAGGCAGCGGCGGAGGCGGCAAAGGCCAAGATGAGAATTTTCGGGTCGGTAAGCAAAAGCCGGGTATTCGGCATCCGATGATGTATGGAAGCGGACCGTCAGCCGCCAGTTTGTAAGCAGCGGAAAAAGCAGCGGATTTGATCTGCACATATACGGAAAGAGAGTAATGACGCAAACAGAAGAAATCAATGAATGGATGAATGAAGGTGCTGCTGTACAGGGATGGATGTCACAGTGCGGCAGCAATTTCTGTATATGTGGAGTGGGGAGTTACTGGTGGATCTGTGATCGGTAACAGGAGTCTATATAAATATAAATAGGAAAAATAAAAATAAGAGAAAATATTTGACGGACATGAAAATCTGACATAAAATAGAGATTGGGTGGACACCTACCGCAAACCGAAGGTCATTGGTTTGCGGCTTTTTTTGTTGTATGGGAAGTTTTCTGGATTTTCTGTCCGATACAGCGTGTGTCCGAGAATTATTAATGGAGGAGAAAAGTATGTGGAACTATATCTGGCCTATCCTTTTAGTGATTGGCTCCAACACGGTTTATAACATCTGTGCCAAATCAACGCCGGCAGAGGCAAATGCCTTTGTATCCCTTTCTGTGACATATCTGGTAGGTACTCTTTTGTCCATAGGAATGTTTTATCTAACGTCTGCCGAGAGAGGTTATTTTGCAGAGTTAAGAAAATTGAACTGGGCTTCTGTTGTATTAGGAGCATCTGTCGTTGCTCTGGAATTTGGTTATATCGCCATTTACAGAGCCGGCTGGAAGGTCAGCGTCGGTTCTCAGGTCGCTAATATCGGTCTTGCGGTTATTCTGATCGTGGTGGGTGTGGTCTTTTACAAAGAACTGATAAGCTTAAAACAAATCTGTGGAATCCTGCTGTGTCTGGGCGGCCTGCTTCTGCTCAACACATAGTTATAGTGGGTATGATTTCATTGGAAAATATTAGTTATTTCACTGTAGAATACATAACTTCCTTTTCCTACCCAACATTCCTTCCCTGCGATCACCACAAGGGCATCCACCGGTGTGCTGATCTCATAACGCCACACATTCTCCGATTTTTTCCATCCTGAGCGTATGGTTCCATAACGTGTGTCCAGGGATATGGACAGCCATCCAAGTCTGCTGTCCGGAATCGGTGCGATCCTCACCTTCTCATATCCCGGGAATTCTGGAATCCTCTGGATTCCGGCAGCCACACTGTAGATCCAGTCAGCCACAGAGCCGTAAGCATAATGATTGTAAGAATTCATATCTGCGCTCCAGAAGTTTCCGTCAGGCATAATGCCGTCCCAGTGCTCCCAGATAGTGGTTGCGCCTTTTGTGACCGGATACAGCCATGATGGATATTCTTCTCTTAACAGAAGACTGTATGCCAGCTCTGCATATCCGTGATCGCTCAGCGTATGCAGAATATATGGAGTGCCCACAAAACCGGTTTGGAGCTGTACGCCGCATTGTTTTACCATAGCTGCAAGCTGGTCAGCCGCGGCCTGGCAGTCCGGGGCAAGCTGGAAATGGGCAGCCAGGATGCACTCTGTCTGTGTCCTGTATTCAGGATATGCGATGCGGAAAGCAGTCACGATCCTGGCATACAGGTCTTCATAGGCTGTCACATTTTCACCCAATACTTTACCCGCTTTGATCACCAGTGAAGTGGAATAGGCATAGAAGGCAGAGGCGATAAAGTCCTCCCGTGTGGACCCTTTATAGCTTCCGGATGGAGCATCCAGGCCAAGCCAGTCCCCATAATGAGTCCCTCCGGTCCACAGATATTCTGTTGTGGTATGGGTGGAAATATAGGAGATCCACTTTTTCATGAGGTTGAACTGGGAGGATAACAGCTCCTTGTTCCCATAGGCCAGATAGAGTTCCCACGGGCAGATGGCAGCCGCATCGCCCCAGGCAGAACTGGCAGGCTCCTGGGAAAGCAGGTCAGGGATCACATGGCCGACTCTTCCGTCTTCTCCTTGGTCTGCGGCCATATCCGCAAGCCATTTTGTATAGAATTTTTCCGTGTCATAATTCATGCAGGCTGTGCGGATGAATACCTGGGCGTCCCCTGTCCATCCAAGACGTTCATCCCTTTGGGGACAGTCTGTGGGTACGTCCACAAAGTTTCCCTTCTGTCCCCAGATAACATTGTCAAAGAGCTGGTTCAGCAGGGGATTAGAGCAGTTAAAATATCCGGTCCGCTGCATGGCAGAGTGTATCACAACTGCTGTGAAATTTTCTGGTTTTGCGGCAGCCGGGCCTCCGGGAAAACGGTCGATCCGTATATAGCGGAAACCAAAGAAAGTGAGTTTGGGCTTGTAGGACTGCTGACCGTCACGGCAGATATACAGGTATTGGGCTTTTGCAGTCCTGTAATTTTCTGTATAAAAACATCCCTCTTTGTCCAGAACTTCCGCATGGGAAAGCTCCACCTTTTCTCTGGCTCTGGCTGTGAGATGGATTTCCACATAACCTGTGACATTCTGGCCGAAGTCTGCCACCGTCTCTCCTTTTGGTGTGGTAAAGATACGTATAGGCGCAAGTCTTTCCTGCTCCCGGATCTCTTCGCCCTGCTGGGGGATCAAGGTGTGTGTGGGACCTTCAAATTCACATACAGGCCCGGCAGAGTTTTGTGCCTGTTCATCTCCGGTTATAGATGTGCTTTCGCATTCCAGTGAAGCGTCATAGATTTCTCCGTCGTATATCTCCGAAAAGCGGATGGGACTCTCCGAAAAAGTCCAGGACTCATCTGTTGCGGTATACACAGCGGAATCATCCTCGCAGATGATCTCCAACTGTGCGAGAAGCCCTGCGGGACTTTTTTTCAGTGCCTCCTGGACATCGGATTTACTCCAGCCGGGCATGGGGCTGCGGTACCAGCCTTTCCCCACAGTGACGGAAATATGGTTTTCTTTTTTCAGAAGATTTGTAATGTCATAGACCTGATATTGGAGCCGTTTTTGATAAGAAGTCCAGCCCGGGGCCAGAATAAATTCCCCCACACGGGTTTTGTTGAGCACGGCTTCGTATGTGCCAAGGGCTGTTATAAAAAGTCTTGCAGACTTTACCGGTTTTTCTAGATAGAAATCTTTTTGGAACAGGGGGCAGATATCGCCTGTATCCGTCTGTGGTCTTATCCATTTTGCATGCCATTCCATATGAGAAATACCTCCGTTTTTCTTTTCTTGACTTTCATGATACCAGAGAATAAAATTGAAAGAAACACCTGTATTTTACTAAAATAGGGGGTGAATTTGCGTTTATGGATAAGGCAGTAACCATCCATATCAGAGAGGTATCAAAAGAAAGCCGGGAGAGGCTGGTAATGATGCCGTACCGGCAGAACGATATGGAAAGCCACAACCATGATTTCTTTGAATTGGTTTATGTAGTAAAGGGGAGAGCTGTGCATACACTGAATTCCCGGGAGGGAGTTCTGAAAGAAGGGGATTATTTTATCATAGACTATGGCAGTGTGCACAGCTATTCAAAAAGTGAGGATTTTACATTGATCAACTGTATCTTTCTGCCCGAAGTCATAGATGAGACCATGACGGGCTGCCGTTCTCTGGATGAACTTCTTCATGGCTGTCTGATACGATACTACACGTCCATACCGGGGGAGACACCGGGGAATCGTATTTTTCACGATGAGGATGGACGGATCAGGCAGCTGATCATGGGAATGCTGGAGGAATATGAGGAGAAGAAAGAGGGATATGCGGAGGTCTTTCGATGCAGGCTGATCGAACTTCTGATCCTGACTCTCAGAAAAGGCGTTCATGAGAAACCAAAGCATCCAAAGCACCGGGCGGTGCTTGACGTGCTCCAGTATGTTGACTGCAATTATCAGAATTATGTAAACTTGGGAATGTTCTGTCAGCAGTATCATTATACGTTGTCTTATATCAGCCGGATCTTCCGGCAGGAAACAGGGCTTTCCTTCCGGGAATATCTGCAGAAGGTAAGGATAGAGAAGAGCTGTCAATTGCTGGCAGGGAGTGATATGAGGATTGGAGAAATAGCTCAGGCGGTAGGATATGAGGATAAGAAGTTTTTTAACACTATTTTTAAGAAAATCGTGAAAATGACACCCCGGGAGTATAGGAATCTGTCTTCGGTGAAAGGAAAAGGTTCAGGTGCTGTAAACAGTGATGAACGGTTATAAGAGGGTGACTGAAAAATGACATAGTGATTGACAGGTAAAGATATGGCAGGTTATAATGAAAAACAGAAGAAAACGGGAGGTGTGTGTTTGTCTATTGTAGTAAGAAAATAAATCAAATGTATAATCTAATACAAAGAAGAGTTGTGGTTACAGATAACTCTTTTATTGTTGTACAGGTTTATTTTGCTTACAGGAAACGAAGCACACCAAAAGTAAAGTTCTTTTCATATATTTCCCGGGGGTTCCGGTACGTATTGGATCGTTAATTTCAGCAGCCTTGGATGCCAAGCTCAGCAGATATATTTTTCATTAGCTGCGGCACTGCCGTAAGGAGAATATATACTGTAGATTGTTTGCGCGCGCTGTAAAGGTTCATATTTAAACGTACTCTGGCATCTTGAGGCGCTTAAGTGGCTTGTTAAGTTCTTAGGAGGCTATAAAAAAGGCCATAGAGCCATAGATCGGAAGAAATATAATTTACATACTTACTCATGGTATTGTTTACGACATAATGTAAGCAAGATACCATGAGTTTTTTTGTGCGTAAAATTAAGTATAGAAATTGAAAGAGGCAGATGAATATGAACGTTATAGAAGTTAAAGACTTATCAAAAGTTTACAAAAGGTATAAAAAGCGTGAGGGATTAAAGGGCAGTCTGACAGGCCTGTTCCGGCGGGAATATGAAGAGAAAACAGCAGTCAGCCATATTGATCTATGTGTGGAAGAAGGGGAATTTGTAGGGCTGATAGGAAAAAATGGTGCAGGAAAGACAACCCTGGTAAAAATGCTCACAGGTATTATAGCACCTTCCAGCGGTTCTGTTAGTGTCCTTGGATATTATCCAAATAAATTGGAGAAACAGTTTCGGCAGCAGTATGCTTTAGTAATGGGACAGAAGAGCCAGTTGTTTTTCGAGCTGACAGCAGGGGATACCCTCCAGCTTTTTAAGGAAATGTACCATCTGCCGGAAAAGGAATACGAGAGGAACAGGGACTATTTTATAGAACTGTTCGGAATCAAGAACCTTATGGATGTACAGGTGAGGACCCTGTCTCTAGGCGAAAGAATGAAAATGGAACTGTTGGCCGCTCTGCTCCACAATCCCAAAATACTTTTTCTGGATGAGCCAACCATAGGTTTGGATGCAGTGGCAAGTATGCAGATACGAAGGTATCTGAAAGAAGTGAATCAGGACAGGAAGACGACAATTCTTCTGACTTCCCACTATATGGAGGATATTAAATCCCTTTGCAGGCGGTCTGTTGTCATCAGCCAGGGAATGAAGGTATATGATGGCAGCACAGAACAGCTCTTTGAGCGCTATCAGAATAGTAAAAGGATAACACTGGTATTTGAGGAACTCACTAAGATTGAGATTCCGGAAACTCTGGCAGAGAAATGCAGGATTCTGGAGGACAATGGTTATAAAAAAGTATATGAAATGCCTAAGGAGGACTCTGGCAGATTCCTGGAATACTTTATGAGTTATAAGCCCACGGACATTTCTCTGGATGAGGAAGAGATTGGCAGAGTGGTGGAAAGGATCTATGCAGATGTGAGGGAGAGGACATGAAAAAATATCTGGAAGCGGCAAAAGTGTATCTGAAAGTAAAACTTATGTGGAGGGCAGATTTGATATTTGGTTTTATATCCATTGTAATGAAAATCATATTTGCTTCCTTGCTGTGGGGCATCATATTCAGGGATAGGGAGTTGGTAGCAGGATTTACCAAGAATAGCATGATGACATACTATCTGCTCAGTGCCTTTTTTGCACAGATTGATATTTCGGAAAAAATAAGTGGGGATATCACATTAGGGATAAGGAGCGGGACCTTCTCGAAATATATGACAGTACCTTTGGATGCTGACAACTATTTTCTGGCTATGGAGGCCGGTTCCATATTGCCTCATATTGTGCTGGATGCAGCGGCGGTATTTCTCATCGGTTTGGGATTTGGAATCAGGATAAGTATTACCTCAGATATCACCTGTATTTTGTGTGCCCTGGTGATTGCTTTTCTGGGGCTGCTTTTTATGGCACAGCTCAGTTATTTTCTGGGAATCCTGACATTTCGGTTTGAAGAGATATCTACATTTCTGATGATAAAGCAGAATATCCTGGCTTTAGTCTCAGGTTCTGTCATACCTCTTGTTCTCCTGCCTGAGATGGTGGTGAAATGTATGCAGGCCCTTCCTTTTTACTATACTGCATATCTGCCGTCCATGCTGCTCATGGGGAAAAACGGTGAGGAAGCTGTGAGAGGAGTATTTATTATGCTGGGCTGGAATCTGGGCATCAGGCTTCTGGAAAAGATTGTTTATGAGAAGTACAGAGTGAAATATGACGGAGCCGGGATATAGGGGGACAGAAATGAGAGAGAATATAAGATTGATCAAAGTGCTGATAAAATTAAGGTTAGAGAGAGTGATGATGTTCCGCCTTGGTTTTTTCGGGCCGTTTTTTGTAGATGGGAGTTTATTTGTGATTCAGCTTCTGGTGTTTCAGGCCATTTATTCCAATGTGGATAGGATTGGCAATTGGAAGCAGGGAGATATGATACTTTTTATCGGAACATTTTCTCTTATCAATGCTCTCAATATGAGTATTTACTTTTTCGGAGTTAATTCCATACCGGAAAAAATCAGGACAGGAGAGATCGATCTGTACCTGACAAAACCGGTCAGCCCTCTGCTCAGGCTGACCTTTGAGCAGGTAAATCCAGGGGCCGTGCCTCTTGTGATCTTCAGTATTGCTATCATTTTTTACGGCGCAAATGCAGCAAAAATAGACTCTAACATCAGTAATACATTGGGTTATGTGATTTCTGTGGGAATGATGACAATTTTGTTTTATGAGCTGGAGGTAATGATCCGTTCACTGGCATTTTTTACGGTATCTTCAGAGGGCATTCTGCAGATAGAGATAAATGGCCTGGATCTGTGTATGCAGATACCTGGTACGGTGTTTTATGGAGTCTATAAGTTTGTTTTTTATTATGTCCTGCCTTACGGCATAATTTCCACATATCCATCTTTGATCCTGCTGGGAGATTTTACATGGAAAATGGCATTGCAGGAAGGGGCAGCACTGGCTTTTTTTACATTGTTGACTTTTGTGATATGGAAAACAGGTTTGAAAAGATATGACAGTGTCAGTTCCTGATAAAAATATGTATATAGACAGTCTTACACAGACAGCAAAAAACAGGTATAATGTGAGCATAAAGACCAGTCATGTAAAATCTTACCCGGCAGAAAGGGAGGTACGATTCTATGAAAAGTAAAATGAAAGAGGCAATTAAGCTGTCAAGTCAGCCCGTGGCAGTCATCAAATCGGACAGGATGCCTGAAGGAGCCATACATTTCAAAGAGGGAGTGTGGGGCTGTGTGATCCCTATGCTGTCCGCAGCGTCAAAGGGCAGAACCGCGGCGTTTTGTGAGGAAACCACCACATGTCCGGGAGGCAAAGTGGGTATGGGATTCAAAGGCTTTGAACTGGGGACCATCGAATATTTTCTATCTACAGGAGGCGTGGGCCCGAAACCGGGGGAATTTTATAAAAAGAACCCTGATCTGGCTAGGAAATACGCAGAGAATGTACCAAAGGTTAAGGCTGAGAGATATGTTGTACTGAAACCGCTCAGTGAAGTAAAAGAGGAGGAGAAGCCGGAGGCGGTTGTTTTTTTGGTAAATGCGGACCAGCTTTCTGCGCTTGCCACACTTGCCAACTATGACCAGCCAACTCAGGATAATGTACAGATCAAGTTTGGCGCAGGGTGCGCGCAGGCCATTCTCTATGCAGTGAGTGACCAGGAGGATGGGAAAGGAAAGTGTACCATAGGACTTACCGACCCGTCAGCGCGGAAATGCATCAGCAAAGAACTGTTGTCCTTCAGTATTCCCTATGACAGATATCTGGAGATGGAGGAGCAGGTGGAGGAGAGCTTTCTCACAAAAGACACCTGGGTGCATCTGTCTGAAAGGATCTAAACAAATTGGCGGCTGTAAAAGAATTTGTAAATTTTACAGCCGCCGTCTTTGTATCAGATCAATATTTTCCATAAGTCTTTACTGCGTCGAACATGGCAAGTACATTCTCATGCTTTACCCCATGATCAATGGTGGTATTCACATCAAAAATATAACCGCCGTCCAAAGCACAGATGTCCAGAAGGCGTCTCACCGCGTCTGTCACCTGCTCCGGTGTCCCTGTCTCCAGTATCCTTCCGTCAAACCCGCCGCTGATACAGCAGTTTTTACCCACGATCCGTTTGGCCTCCCTCATGTCGCAGTTTTCAAAGTGGACCAGACACTTTCCGGCAGGAAGTTCGGATAAAAATTCAAGCCGGGAATCATATTTTCCCTCTGTATAGACGTAGGGGATCTGTCCGGCAGCGGCCAGACCTTCTACCAGTGCTTTTAAAGTCGGCCAGTAGAATTCACGGTACTGTTCATTTCCCATGAAACCGTCAAGGCCTTTGTGCAGAGGAATAAATACAACCTTCCCCTTGGAGCTTTCGGCCTGGGCAAGTGCCCCGTAGAGTGTGCCGGGATAGAAAAAGTCAATGGCTTTATGGACATTTTCCGGCTGTTCGTACAGATCAGCCATGGTATCCAGTGTGCCCCTTAGACAGTCACTGAGCATATCGAAGGCGCAGGTTGTTGTGGCCTTGAAAAATAAGGGATATCCGGCTTCCATCATTTCCACGTCAAAGTTATGGGCCTCTTGGTAATAACGGGAGATCATTCCGGCTGCCTCCCCCAGTTTCATGAACATTTCCGCAATGGCCGGATCTGCAAACTGCATCATTCCGGGAAGAGCGCCGTATCCCAGCATTTGGCCGAAGGACATCTTTGCCATAGGCTCCATCAGCTTGAAATTTCTGGGAAGGTATCTCTTCATGATCCAGCCGGTCAGATCTGTCAGCAGTTCTGAATACTCCTCATCACCTAAGTACGCCTTTTCCACAAATTGATGGATGGAATTCTCAGTACAGACACCGCCTTTTTGTCCGGCCCACTGCAGGAAAGAGATTCCCGTCAGTTCAAAACACGGTCCAAGTCCGCAGAAAAACGGGGAATAGCCATAGTTTGCATCCGGTTCATAATCATTCAGATACTGACGGAGGGCGTTCTGCATGATTGAGGAATCGTACATGGCCTCCGCCATGGTGTGTCCAGAATGGGTGACAGAGTAGGTCTGGACAAAAGGAATTACAGGTACACGGTCAGGTTCTTTGACCGCAAGGGCATCGTCGATACGTTTCGTTCTTGCCTGATACTGCTTAGTGGTACACATATGCAATCCTCCTTTGCATGGCACAATAATTGTTGATGTTTTTATTGTATCACACTTATAAAAGATTGACTATTATGTAATAAAAAATAAATATTCTGAAAAATACCCCGGTATCAACTACAAAGCAGGATATCAGCTGTTTACCATCCATTTTCAAGATATATATCAAAATCTTTTAACTGCCGTTTTTGTCCCGCATACTTTTCCCGCCACTGTTTGGGGGAAGTTCCCATATATTTCTTGAAGTTTCTGTTAAACGTGGATTCAGAGGTAAAGCCGGATTTGGAAATGATCTCATGGATGGAGCAGTCTGTGCTGCGCATGGAGTCAGCGGCATTCAGGATTCGGATCTTATTGATATAATCAAGGGCAGAGGTATTCATGAATGACTTGAATATCTTTCTGAAATACGTCTCACTGATACTGCAGGCATCGGCCAGATCCTGAATCTTGATAGGGGAACGGTAATGACTGCGGATGTGATCGAGGGCCGGTTTGATCTGGCTTATATTATCCATATCCAGGGGTTTACTGCAGGATAAAAACTCATCGTCGGTTTCCGAAAAAGTCAGGCGGGCGATCCTCATGAGCAGGGAAAATGCCATGGCTTTTACGATATATATATTGTATTCCTTCTGCATCAGCATTTCATGGAGAATGATGCGAAATTCTCCGGCAATTTCAGGATATTCTTTTGCACGGATAAAATGCGCCTTCTGAGTGATGAGCTTTTTCATATAATTCAGCTTGGCTTCGTCATTTCCGTAAGCAGCTTCCAGGCATTTGTCAATATCGATAAAGAGATATTCCCAGGTGATGACACTGCCGGGAATACTGTCTGTGGAATGGGGATAATTGGGGGGAATAATGGAAATCATATGGGGCTGGATCTTGAGACCCTGATCACCCAGAAGTAAATTTCCATTTCCATTATAACAGTAGCCGATTTCCATTAAATTGTGGAAATGAAGGCATGCAGTCCGTGTCCCGATGCAGTTCAGCCAGTTGTCCCCGGTCAGAAAATATATGGGGAGCTGAGGCAGGGTGGCATAATATCTGAATTCTACTTTGGGTTTTTGTGTATTTTCCATGAATATACTTCTTTCTATTAGTTTGCGGAATTATCCCGATGTTACGGTAAGATTTATTGTATGATTTTATCATCTGTTTGGGAAAAAGACAAGAAATAATCAATTTTGCTGTTGAGCAGAAGTTCACAAAGTCTCTTTGAGTATTGTGACAAGTTAGTGTATAATTATGGTAGTGAAAAAATCAGAGGATCTGAACTTGGCAAATAGAGAGGACAAAGGATGAGGGCAAGGAAATTTTATTTGTATATGACTCTGCTGCCGTTGGTGCTTTCAGGGTGTGCCGCAGCAGACTGGCAGGAAACAGCCATGAAAGAGCAGGCGCCTGTGACGGTCACGGCAACAGTAAAGCAGTCCCGCTATACCAGAGGATTGGAGAAGATGATCGAAAAGCTTTCACAGGAAGAGAACATAATCGTGGAGTGTCAGGTGGTTCCGGATGAGCAGAGCAGCAGTATCATAAAGATGCGCGCCTCTTCTTATGAACTGACCGATATGGTGGACAGTAACTTTCCGGATCTTTACAATCAGATTGACGCTTCAAAGTACCTGGAAGATCTGAGTGATGAGACATGGGTAGAGAAATTAAAGCATCCGGAAATTGTCACATACCAGGATAAGGTCTATGCTTTCCCTTTCCAGTCTATGCAGGGGATCCATGGCATGGTCTACAATCAGGAAGTATTTGAACGTGCGGGAATTGAGAAAATCCCTGAGAGCTGGGAGGAATTGCTGGAAGTATGCGAAACCATCAGCAGGGAGCTGCCGGATGTTGTGCCGGTGTGCATGGCAAAGGAGAGCTGGATCACACAAGTGCTGCCGGCAGATGCAATGACAAAAGCTCTGGGGATCACCGGGAGTGAACAGTATGCCCGGGCGCTCATGGACAAAACCATAAAGTGGACGGACATCCCCGCATTTTCAGAGGTTCTGGATCACTATATGGAATTATTTTCAAAGGGCTATGTGAATGAGGATTATCTCTCCTTTACTTATGAGAATTGTGTGGAAGCGGTGGGAAACGGTACGGCAGCAATGCATTTTAACGGCAGTTTTTTTGCCGGAGAGGTACAGGATCAGTATCCAGGTGCTCGGCTTGGCATGTTCAACGTGATCATGCCCAATGCGGCGGAGGATATGGCTACGGCAAATATGTACTCCGTGGGCTTTGCACTGTCCAATACATCAAAAAAGAAGGATGTGGTAAAAAAGATTTTTCGTCTGTGGTCCACACCGGAATATGCAGACCTTTATTTCAGAGATACACCTGGTTTTCCCGCTTTTGATGATGTGGACGGGGGCAGCACCCCGTATTATCTGGCTGATATGAAAGAGAAATATATTGACAGCGACATGGTATCCGGTGATTTTCTTAGTAAGTTTGATTCAGGGAGGGATAAGATCATGGATTACCTGTGGATCTATCTTCTGGAAGAGCCGAAAAAGCAATCCCTGAACGGCAGGGAGATATTGGAACGGTTTCAGACAGATTATGAGCAGTAAAATTTAATATCGTGCAGTTAAATAGCATCTGAGCAGCATCTGAGAGATGATATGGCCCTTGTCAGGCGGACAAGGGCCATATCACTTTCAGGTGCTGTTTTTTAGATAATCCATGGTGATATTTATATTCTGTCTATGTTCAGAGCCGCGCTTTGTCACTATAATTCTGGAATAGTACAAATGATCAGGAGGAGATTATCATGGATACAATCAACGGAAAATATGGCCAATTTGATCTGTCACGGCCTGCCACCTATATCATACACGATTTGGGTATGGAGACTTCCTGGGAGTATATCTTTCAGAACCGGGAAATACTGCTCAGATTGGATCAGTATGGACCGGTAGCGGCACAGGCCTATCCCCCCGGGGATATCATGCTTTTTAAAAGGGAAAAAGATGACAAGTATTCAAAGTGGCTGGTATGGATCAAAGGGGATTGCGTGAACCGGGGAATTCCTTTTAATAACTTCTGCCGTCCGGCTATAGGTCCGGGGGCAGATGAAGGTCCGGAAAATTTGAAGATCACATTTCAGCCTCATATGGCAAAGTACAGCTATGAGATAGACGGTCTGGAGATGAACACCACATTTTTTGTTCCGAGAAAAGGGACTGATATCGTTATGAAATTCCGCATAACGAGCCACAGGGAGGAGGTAGCAGAACTATCCGTGACACCTGCCATGCTTCCTTACGTCAACCCGGCCCAACTGGCTCCCTGGGACAGACCGGAGTGGTATGTAAAGACCGGAGCGGGAATGGAAAAGGAACTTGTTTTCTGGTCGCAGTTATGGAATCCCCAGGCGGTTCCGGGCAGCAGACGCGCCGCCACGTTGTGGAGCAGCAGAGAGAATATGCAGTCTTTTGATGTCTCAGCAGAAAAATTCTGCAGCAGCACCGATTTTAATCATCCCTGCAGTCTTTACAGGGAGCATCTGCGCTTGGGTCGGGAGTGCCTGGAATCATATGGGGTACATGGTGAAGATAATACCGTCTGCGGTTATCCGTCGGTCTATGCCGCCCAGTATAAGATCTCACTGAATCCCGGTGAGAGCAGAGAGATAACTCAGGTTCTGAGTTTTTTGCCTCTGAATGAAGAACATCTTCTGCCGGATCTTGCAGCAGCCAGCCGCCCGTTAAAATATTTTGACCGTCAGGTATTTGACACAGAGGTGGAGGTTCAGCGGCGGTTTTATGAGGGACTGTGCGGAAAATGGGGAATCCGGACACAGGATAGATTTTTTGACCACTATATCAATACCTGGCTGCCTTTACAGATGTACTGGACGGCATCCCTTGACAGAGGGTGGCCTACGGGGATGCGGGGCAGCAGGGACTGTGCAAATGATTTTATGGGAGAATTATTTTTTGACTCAGGCTGGGCGAAAAAAATTCTGCTGCTGCTGTTGGAGTGTGAACGTGAAGATGGGTGGATCCCGCGGCAGATAGGGACCGCAGGGAGGACAGGACGCCATGATCTGAGGGAATTTGTAGACGCAGGGGCATTTGCCCTGGAATTTGTATATGAATACCTCTGCTTCACAGGAGATGCGGATATTCTGAGCGAAAGGGTACAATGGCTGGGCGACGGGCCAAAAAGCAGTGTATGGGAACACTGTCTCAGAATATTATCCTATTATACGGACCCGGAAAATATTGGCGAGCATGGCCTGTGTAAGATCAGAGGCGGAGATTGGCTGGATGCGGTGAACAACGCCGGACTTAAGGGGCGCGGAGAGAGTGTGATGGTAACGGCCCAGGTTATATTGGCCATGGACTATGTGCAGGAAATCGCAGCGTCATATGCCCTGAGCATTCCGGATCCGCAGAAGATTTCCGATGCGCGTGATCAATTTGAGGCAGCTCTGAATCGGGAAGCATACAATCCGTCTGGTTTTTACAGCGGCGTATTTACAGATAATGGGGAGTGGCTGTTTTCCCACAAGGATCCGGATGGAGAATGTCGTCCGTATATATGTGCCAATGCCTATGCGATCGTGTGCGGCGCTGCAGATCCCCGGCAGCGGGAGAGTATCCTGGAACATTTTGGCCGGCTAAAGTCGGAGTCGGGATATCGGCTATTTGCCCCTGCTCTGGGGAAAAAGCCTGTATCCTGCGCGGGAAGACTTGGAAGCGGAGACGCCTTTGGAGGACTGTTTGAAAATGCCAGCCCTTACAATCACGGTTCCCATGGATTCCTGGGCAGGAGCTTCTCTGTGATGGGCAGAGGAGAAGAACTGTATGAGGCATTACAATATCTTCTGCCCTTTGACCAGCAGAAGCATAACACGGTTCAGGCCATGACGCCTCCGTATGCCATTGTGAACTGCTGGCAGGATATTCCGCTGTTCAAAGGTAGGGGAGGTATGACATTCCTCACCGGTTCCATAGCTATGGCGATCCGTTTGACCTATCAATGGATGTTTGGCATCAGACCGGGTCTTGAGGGGCTTATCATTGATCCCTGTCTTTCAGAATCCATGACAGGGGCAGAGGTGAGCTTCAGCATAAGGAATAAGAAAATCCTGCTCCATATCAGCGGACAAGAAGACAGCCGCGTACGCATCAACGGCATGCCGTACAGCCACGAAAAATATCTGAAGCGGGAGCGGAGAAATGCGGTGTTTATCCCATATGAGGTACTGGAACCGGAAAATGAAATATGGGTATGATCTACCACAGGGCAGGAAATCTGTTACCAAATATCCATGTCCGCTGTTCTAATCTGTCTATGTAAATCAGTACCGCGATAGAATAAAATGAAGTCATCAGATAACTGATAGAAAAACAAAACAGGAGGAGAATATAATGCAAAGAAAATTAGTAAGTGTGCTGCTGGGAGCTGCTCTGCTGGGAACCATGTTCACCGGATGCGGCCAGCAGGCAGACGCCGGTCAGGCAGAGAGTAAAACAGAGTCATCAGAAGGTACATCAGGGTCCACAGAGGAAGAGTCCAAGGACGCAGACAAGATCGTATATTGGTCCATGTGGGATGCCGGCTCCCCACAGGCTGTTGCCATTCAGGAAGCCATTGACGCTTACTGTGAGGAGACAGGGAATGAAGTACAGGTGGAGTGGAAGGGCAGGGACATCGCATCCCTGATCAGTTCCTCCATAGATGCAGGGGAAGACATTGACCTCTATGAGGACGATTACATGAGGATGTCCACGATCCACAGCACTTATGCCATGGATCTGGAGGAGATGGCCAAGGCGGCAGATTACGACAATAAGTCAAACAAGGCACTGACAGGGTCTGTGAGAAACTGGGCCGGTTCTCTGAAGGTGATCCCTTATCAGCCATACGCCTCCGGTGTCTTCTATAATAAGGAAATCTTTGACGAGGTTGGCGCGCAGGAGCCGGCAACCTGGAATGAATTTTTGGATGTATGCGAGAAGATCAAACAGGCCGGATATACACCTCTGGCTCTTGATGACGGCTACGTGTCACTGAATCTTGGGTATGCGCTGGCGCGCTATATTGGCCAGGATGGTGTGAAAGATGTGGTGGATAATGGGAACTGGGCGGAGAATCCCGGCGTGCTGAAGATGGCAGAGGATATGCAGACTTTGGTGGAAAAGGGATATCTGTCTGACGCCGCACCGGAAGCCTTCCCCGAAGGCCAGAATGCAGTGGGATTTGAGGAGACTGCCATGGTTGTAAATGCGTCATGGATACCGAATGAGTTAAAAGAGAGCACAGAGTGCGAGTTTGAGTGGGGAATGTTTTCATATCCCGCAGTGGAAGGCGGTACAGACGGAACGGAGGCAATGATGATCGGCGGACAGGGAATATCCATAAACGCTAAATCAGAGAATGCTCAGGCAGCGTTTGATCTTGTTATGTTCCTTACTACCGGAGAGTATGATGCAAAAATCTCTGCTGCTACCAATGCCATACCATCAGACCCCAACAATAAGGAATGGCCGGAAATCATAAAGAACTGCCGTATTCCGTTTGAACAGGCAACAAAGGGATACGAGTGGGCGGCCGGTATGGAAAATAATACGGATTTCACTCCTACCATTGTAGAATGGGGCTCTAAATTATTCTCAGGTGCATGCAGTGCACAGGAATTTGTAGACGGGCTTGAGGCTGCCAGCAAATAAAGACAGACAGGAGGGCTGCAGCACTGATGATTCCCAACCTCGCTCTGAGGCAGATGGTATGGGAGTTTCAGTGTGGCAGCCCCTTGAATTCTGATGCGGGAAAGCTTCGATCAAAACAAGGGAGGTTATTTGGTTGAAAAGAGATAAGAAAATGATGGCGGCATTTTTGGCGCCTGCACTCATATTGTTTTCTACAGTATACATTTATCCCATTATCAGGACGGTCCTGATGAGTTTTTTCCGGGTGGAACGTGCCAGCTCTGCGCTGTCCGACGGTGGTTTTTCCGGGCTTTTAAATTATCGGAAGGTGTTCTCGTCGCTCAGTTTTGTCACTTCCATGGAAAATATAGCTAAAATATGGGTGATAGGCGGAGTCGTTGTGATGGTCCTGGCCTTGATGCTGGCAGTGATACTTACCAGCGGTATAAGGTTCAAACGTTTTTATCGGGCAATGATATATATGCCCAACATTATCAGTGCGGTGGCCCTGGCGTCCATGTGGATGTACTATGTGTTCAACAGGAGATTCGGACTGCTGCACAATGTCTTTGACGCTTTAGGTCTGGAAAATCTAGCGAAGATCAACTGGCTGGGCGAGGATATGAAGTTCTGGTCTATGCTGGCAGCCTTTTGCTTCGGCGCCGTGGGCTATTATATGCTGATCTTTATCAGCGGTATTGAGAAAATTCCTGCGGACATCTATGAGGCAGCCACCATTGACGGAGCCAATAAAGTGGGCCAGTTCCGGCACATAACGCTGCCGCTGCTGAAGAGTGTGTTTAAAATGAACCTGACTTTTTGGAGTATCAATACCATATCTTTTTTCGTTTGGACGAAAATGTTCTCTCCCGTTACTACGGAGAACAGTACCATCGTTCCGATCATTTATGTGTTTGATCTGGTTTTCGGAAATAAAACCTCCAAGACTACGGATGCGGGAGCAGGAGCTGCTGTGGGATGCATTCTGGCGCTGATCGTAATGGTCATATTTGCCTTGCTGAACAGGCTGATCAAGGACGATGAGCTGGAATTATAAAGAAGCGTATTCAGGTCTGTATTACGACTGAATACTGAAAGGATTGGAGATATGAGGGAAAAAACGATAAAAAAGAAAACAGAAAAAGAGTTCCGGCAGCCGTTCAATTGGAAAAAAGAAGTCCGGCTGCTGCCCGGATACCTGGTGGTCAGTTTATGGGTTCTGTTTACCATTGCCATATTGGTATGGATCTTTGCAGCCAGTCTTTCCACGACGAAGGAAATCTATCAGGGAAATGCGCTTAAATTCCTGTCAGGGTTTCATTGGGAGAACTATGTGAACGCATGGCAGTTGCAGAATGTATCTATATACTTCCTGAATTCTTTTATTTACGCAACTGTTTCCTGTGTGCTGCTGATATTGATCGGCGCGCCTGCCGCCTATGTCCTGGCCAGATACACATTTCTGGGAAACAAGGTGATGAAGAGCGGACTGGTCATGGCTATGAGTATACCTGCAATTATGATCATTCTTCCGCTTTTGAATATCACCACAGGACTTAAACTGAATGGTTCCAGAACCCTGCTCATCTTTCTGTACACGGCAGTAAATATACCCTATACGGTGACTTTTCTTCTGAACTTCTTCAGCACCCTGTCAAAAAGCTATGAGGAAGCTGCTGCGCTGGACGGCTGTACCCAGATCAAGACATTCTGGAAGATCATGTTCCCGCTGGCACAGCCGGGTATCATCACCGTGACAATTTTTAACTTTATGACTGTCTGGAATGAATATTTTATGTCTTTGGTTTTTGCAAGTGTGGATTCAAAGAGATCTGTGGGTGTGGGACTGTACACCATCGTTGCGGCTATGAAACAGAACGGGGATTACGGGGCATTGTTTGCGGCGGTGATCATTGTATTCCTGCCTACATTTTTACTGTACATATTCCTGTCTGAAAAAATTATCGCAGGTGTTACAGGCGGCGGAGTAAAGGGGTAACTTATAGTTACCCCTTTACTCCCTGTTCCCGGTATTGACTGGGAGAATAGCCTGTGGCATTCTTAAATACTCTGGAAAAATGGAAGGGATCGGGATAACCTACAAGAAATGAGATATCCTTTACCTTCAGTTCCTCATCTTTTAACAGCTCCTTGGCTTTTTCTATCCGGATCTGCTGGATATAGTCGGATGGGGAAAGCCCTTTATAGGATTTGAACAGACGGCTGATGTAGGAGGAGACAAGACCGAATTTGGCCGACAGCGTCTGGTTGGTGATGGGTTCTGTTATATTTTCCAGGATATATTGGTCAATGGCAGCTAAAAGCTTGGTCTTGTCATCTGTCTGCACAAACGCGTCTGCCTGAAAGAACGACAGCAGGATTTCATAGAGCTGTGCGGAAAGCTCCCGGTAGGCAATACTGTTGGATATGGCTTCCGAGATGGAATATTTCAGGCCTGAGAAATCCGTATGCGGAGAATGTTTCTTGATGATAAGCATCATACCGTCCAATACAATTTCCAGATTGTACTGTGTGATGGGGGATTTTTCAAAGCTATTTATTAAGCCGACCATTTCTTCTGAGAACTCCCTGTATTTTTTCAGACCAAGAAGAAAAATCAATTTGTTTTCAAAATCAGATGTAGTTGAGTACAGCGGAGATGAGCTGCTGTTTGGCATGAGAATACCGGATTCCCCGAATACCAGGCGTTTGCGGATGATTCCCTGAAGATTTCTGATGGTGCTGTTCACGTTTTTCAGAGAGGGAAACGGCTGGCTGGTAATGCAGGTGACAGGAACACCCTGTCTGCCGGCCAGCTTTTCGTACAGTGCATGGATGGCATCCGACGCGTAGTCCGCATCAGGGGCGGAAAAGATGAGGATCTTTTCGGAATCGTTTTTTCCGTTGATCACCCACGTGAACTCCTGCTGGAAAAATGAGGTGGGAAGTTCTGATGACAGATCCGCCTGATTCCAGAAGGAGTATCCGTAGGACAGGCAGTTAAATCCTGTCAGAGGATAGGAGCCGGCATAAAACAGGGTGATATAATAGAGAGAATCCTTGGGGGCCAGGGAACACCCGGAGATATCCGTATTGTGGTATACAGCAGACTGAATCAAACGGCTGTTGTTTTCCCTCCGTTCCTTCTCCACTTCAGCGGTAAGTTTTTCAAGAAGATCGACCAGTTTTGCGGCGTTTATGGGTTTGATCAGATAGTCGGCGGCATGGTACCTGAGTGCCTGCTGTGCGTAGGCAAATTCCTGATAGCCGGAGAGGATCACGGTGCGGATGTGAGGCATATGTTCACTGACATATCTGCACAGGGCAATTCCGTCCATGACGGGCATATTGATATCCGTAAAAATAACATCGATTTCTGTGTCTGCTAACAGGGCCAAAGCCTGTTCGCCGTTATACGCAGTTTCTGTCACCTTACAAAGGGGACTTGCCGTCTCAATAGCCTTGCTGATACTGCGAAGGATTGGCGGTTCATCTTCTACAACCATAACTTTGATCATATCGTTCCTCCCATAATGATCACAGCCCCTCCGCCTGGTGAATCAGACAGAGTGAGCACCATATTTTCGTGGTACATGATTTTTAGACGCAGCAGGGTATTTTTATAACCAAGGCCGCCGATCTGCAGCCTTTTAATTTCCTGCGCAGCCATTTCTGCGGAAGTGCCGGACACGGCTTTCTGAATGTTTTCGATAAAATCGGAGGTGAATCCGATGCCGTTGTCACTGATCCGTATCCGCCAGCCATTGTCCTCATAAACCTTTATCTCTATCCGCCAGGGCGGATTTTTCTGTTTGAACCCATGCGTAAAACAATTTTCAAGGATGGGATGCAGGATCAGTTTGGGCACAATGGTATCCTTGAGTGCTTCACATTTTTCTATAGAATAACTGAACAAGTCTTCGTACCGGGATTTCATCAGCCGCAGATATGATTCGGAATACTCCAGCTCTTCCCAAAGAGTGCAGGAGGTTGACTGGTAGGAGGTGGTGAATCTCAGCATGGAAGACATGTCTGCGCAGATCATAGCGACTTTTTCGGGGTCGTTCTCCTCTGACGCAGACTGGATCAAAGCAAGTGTATTGTGTATAAAGTGGGGATTTACCTGTGCCTGCAGAGCCAAAAGGCTGGCTTCCAGTTCATTGGTGTGGGCCAGGACCAGTTCCTGGAAGGACTGGTTTAACTTGGCCAGCATACCGTTGAAGGTATGACGGAGTACCTCCAGTTCATTGCTTGAGTCCGAGGGGATCAGTTCCATTTCCATATGGTCAATATTGACCGTCTTCATGGATTCCCGGATCTGTATCAGCGGTTTGGTCATATGACGGATCACAAAAATCTGAAGGGAGCATACTGCGAACACGATCAGGATCAGGACACAGACCACCAGCGTGATGAATGAGTTCAGAGGCCGAAGGGCATCTGCCCGGTCTTGGAGTACCACCAGCGTCAGGCCATCCAGCTCCCGCAGATTATAACTGCCGGCAAGCACGTCTGAGGACAGACCCGTATAAACTGCATCTGATGAGGCGGGATATTTTTCAAGGACATTCCGGCACAGTGTCATTCTTTCGTCTGCCTCTTTTTCTTCCTCGCTGAATGGATAAATGTCTGACCCGCTGTTGCGGTCAAGCAGATAGCAGTGAATGGCTGGGTCTGAAAAGTTCAGCAGGCTTTCTACTTTTTTCGCGGACTGCTGTATCTCCACATAACCATATGAAACGTGCTCAAAGGAGTTATAATCTTTGATCTCCCGGATAACGGAGAAGGTAAGGTTGTCCGAGGGATCGGATGCGTTGGTCACATTGAGCAGAGGGTCGTTTTCAGGCCCCATGAAAAGTTTTCCGTGATTCTGCCGGAGCGCATCGCGGATGGAGACACTCCGGCTGCTGTTCACAAATGACTGGATCCTGTCGGTTGAGGTGTTCAGCGTGCCGGTGTAGATAAAATCCTGCTGATCATTGTACAGACATATTCTGGAGATACTGTAGTCCTCAAAAATATAGGAGCATATGGTATCGTTTAGCTCTCTGGAAGAGATATGCCCTGTCTCAAAAAAATTGCCGGGGGCATCGGGGATGGAGGCAAACGTGGAGATCACCGTGGGATTGGTGGAAAGATGCAGGGCGGCTTTGTCCATATTTGCAAAAAAATCATCTAATTGTTCACCTGCTTTGGTGGAGAGTATCTCCATATTGCTTACAGCCTTGCTGCGCTCCGTATCCGCCACAAACAGATAGAAATAAGCCAACAGCCCAAAGGTCAGAAAGCTGATCAGAACAATGTTGAATAAAATGATTTTCGTTGGAAAATTTAATGATTTCCGCTTCATAGGGGTTACCTCCCGGCAAATAGAGAATGCTTTTTGATATTATATCATTTTTAAAACTTCAGCGGAAGATTAGATTTCCCCGTTTGTGATCCATTCGATATCTGCTGAGGATTTTTGCTGCTTCAGATAGCTGTTCAGCTTCTTTTCATGATAGAGGCTTTTTGTTACATTTTTCACCTCCTCGAATGGCTGATAGCCGTTGGCTGTCCGTTCCGTGCACTGGATGAGGGAGATATTGCCGGAGACGTCGGTCACGTATGCGGTCCCGCCCTCCTCCAGTTGCTCGGCGGCTGACAACAGCTCCGGCATAGTTCCCGAGTCTGATTTCCGGTTTTTATCCAGAAAAGCCTGACTGCGAAGGTCCAGGTCCAGTTCTGAGGCTGTCTTCTCGGCGCTGTCTCCGGATTCCAGCATCCTGCGGGCTTTTTCAAGCAGATCCTCCGGACCGGAAATCTCAGTTTCAGTGGACAGGGAATCTTTCGGCGTAAGTACGGCTATATGGATATCGTCCGGGATCCGGAAGTATGTATTCTTTATCTCCTCATACTCCTTTTGCAGAATGGACTCATCGACCGGCCACATCTCATCTCCGCATTGATCCAGAAGATCGCTATATAGATTGGACATAAAATAGTCGTAATAAATGTCCGGGGTATATTCCACCGGACCATAGATGACGCCCCCGGCAGCATGAACCTCTCTGCGTCTTTCATTTTCTGAAGAGAGGCTGCTCAAAACGGCCTCGTAACCAATGTCTGTGACCAGGTCCTTTTCCAGCGCAAGAGATTGTATCAGTCTGGCCTCCACACATTCGTCAAGCGCTGCGTTTTTTAATTCCTCGGAGGGATTTTTCCCGCTGACCAAGTAGTCTTCATCCCAGAATTCGGATGAAGATAAGTCTGCCATACCGGATCCGGCAAATTCCTGATATATTTTGGTCCTGTTTTTCTCCAGATAAAAGTTAAATTCATCGTCAGAAACCGGCATGTTATTTATGACATATACACTGTTATCCGGTATTTTCTGAAGGCCAAAACCAGCCCTGGCGTAATGCAGGAACAGAGCTGCCAGCAGGGCAGTCAGGAGGCATCCGGCACTCACAAGTAAAAATAACCTGATTTTTTTTTCCTTTTTCATAGGGGTTCTCCTCTCAACGGCTGAAAATGTTCTTCTTTATTAACATACCCGGAACGGGCTTAAAAAGCCATGGATAAAATGCAATAAAATCCATGTAAATTTTTCTCATTTTTCCATGGGTTTTTTCTGAAATGTTAAATATACTGTTTCTGAGCTGACAAAGACTCAAATACGATCAAAGGAGGAAAAAGTGGTGAAAAGGAAACACAAATGTGCAAAATGGTTCACATCGCTTCTCGTAATTATCCTGCTGCTGCAGTCCCTGATGGGACAGGTAGTCTATGCCTCTGTGCAGGGGCCGGGCCCAATGCAGGAGGTGACGGAAAGCCATGTGGAAGCACCCTCACCAGAAAAGGATTCGGAAAAGGATTCGGCAGAAGAAGCCGAACAGGACCCGACTCCGGATACGGACGCAGAAACAGACACACATTATGCGGATCCGGAAAATGGAGATGACGCTTTAGACGGCGGGACAGAAGCCACGGGAAGCGGCATGGAAATGCCTTCACCGGAGACGGAACCGGCAGAAGCAGCCGAACAGGACCCGGTTCCTGCCGCGAACGCGGGAACAGGCACGTATTATGTGGATTCAGAAAACGGGGATGATGCCGCAGACGGTATGACAGAAGCGACAGCATGGAAAACATTGGACAGAATAAACCAGATGCAGTTCAAGCCCGGCGATGAAATCCTGTTAAAACGTGGAAGTGTATTCAGCGGACAACAGCTAAAACCCAATGGAGAAGGAACGCAGGAGGAGCCTATCAAGCTTTACGCATACGGTGAAGGCAGCCTGCCGCTGATCCAGGGCAATGCAGAGAATCTGTACGCGGTCCATTTTGTCAATACACCCTATTGGGAGGTATCGGATATTGAAGTGACCAACTGGGGTGAGGAGGACCTGAAGGGACGGACCGGTATTGTCGTTCAGGCGGAGAATTATGGGACGCTCAACCATTTTTACCTGAGAAATGTGTTGGTTCATGATGTAAATGGTGACAGCGTAACAAAGGATTATGATAACGGCGGAATATATTTTGGGATAAGAGGCCAAGACACGCCATCGAAATTCAATGATATCCTGTTGGAAAATGTGACGGTCAAGGATGTAAACAGGACCGCTATCTCAGTGGGAGCCACGTCATTTTCAGGATTGTATAATGACCATGCCGTCGGTGAGGGCTATGGGCAGGAGGTTATAGACCAGTATTCCAGCACAAATGTGATCATCCGCAATTGTTACATAGAAAATGCCGGCGGTGATTCTATCGTGACGTTGTACTGTGACAGCCCGGTGGTAGAATACAATATTTCCAATGCAGGCTGTGCCACATCCGGGGAGGCCGGACAGTACAGCGCGGGAATATGGCCATGGAGATGTGAGGATGCCCTGTTCCAGTATAACGAGGTGTACAATTCAAAACCCAATGGAGATGGACAGGCTTGGGATTTGGATTGGGCCAACCGTACGCTGTATCAGTATAATTATTCTCACGGCAATACCGGAGGAGCATTGCTGATCTGCAAGGAAGAATCAAATTATGGTATGTTCAGATACAATATCAGCCAGAACGATACGTATTTCTTTGACCATACATATACAGGCGGCAGTACGGCGGTAATACATAACAATACCTTCTATGCAGGTCCGGATACGCAGGGGGTAGACCGCTACAGCAGTACGAACACAGAACCGAAGATCCTGCTGGCCAACAATATTTTCTATAACGGTGAGAGTACGAACAGGAAGCCGGTATGGCAGGACGGTTCCCTGAATTATTACAATAATCTATACTATGGATATGATGCCATACCAAACGATAACAGGGCAGTGAGCGGAGATCCGCTTCTGCGTGCGCCCGGCACGGGAAATGCAGTTGGCGCAGTACAGGATAACGCTGATCACACGGCAATGGCACAGGGATATGAACTGCAAAAGGGTTCACCGGCTATAAACTCCGGTGTCTTTGTGGAATATGCCATAGATCAGATGTTTGGAGAGGATAAATTCCACGCAGCGGCCGCAGAAGCAGATTATTTCGGCAATGCGCTGTATAACGGGGAACCTGATATAGGTGCCCATGAATTCAGCCTGATTGATTACGGTAAGACAGAACCACATATGCCGTATAAAAACGGCGGAGGGTCCGAGGGACCGGGGATACAGGCTCCGGTGATCGCCAACGCGGACTATGAAGATACCAAACAGCATGCAAGCGGTCAGCCCTGGAATCAGGGGTGGAGCGATACTCCGGTAAAGCCGGCTATTCTGCAGCTTCCGGAGGATACACATAACTGGGTGGGGGCAATGCCGGCAGGTTCCAAAGGAGCCATAAACCAGACGATCGCGGTGACACCCAATGCAGATTATATCTTGAAGGTATGGGCGAAAATTGATGCGTCGGATGAAGAGATGAAGACGATCACAAATCCGCCGCTGATCAACTGTGAATTTTTGGGCGGGGGAAGTAAAACGGCGCCCATCACAACAAACACCTGGCAGGAATATACATTGAAGTTAAGCGCAGGTTCCGCAACTCAATTGCGCCTGGGTCTGCAGAACTACGGTAAAGAAAATAGGTTTGCCTGCTATGCAGATGACTGGGAGATCACAGCAGAACAGAAAGATCCGGAAGGGACATATCCGGAACAGAGCGGAACGAATAAATCTGTTCTTGCCACACTTATCGCTGATGTCCGCTACGATCTGGCCAATGGTACATATGATGATAAGACACCGGAATTCCGGCAGAGGCTGACAGAGGCTGTGGATCGTGCGCAGACAGAAGTGATGGATGATCCGGATGCCGGGCAGGAAGAGGTTGACAAGGCAGTCACCCAGATCAGGGATATCCTGAACGAAGAGGCACCTCCTGAAAAAGAACCCACTGCTTATTACGTGGATTCAGAGTCCGGAGATGACAGCAATACCGGAACCTCCCAGGATGCGCCATGGAAATCTCTATCCAAGGTGAATGCACAGGTTTTCAATCCCGGAGATCAGATTTATCTCAAGAGAGGCTCTGTGTTCACGGAGGAGCAGTTGAAGCCCCGGGGAGAAGGCAGTAACGATCAGCCGATCATTCTGGATGCGTACGGTGAAGGAAATCTGCCGCTGATCCAGGGAAACGGTAAAGTGGATATCGCCGTTCATTTTGTGAATACACCATATTGGGAAGTGTCCAACATAGAGGTCACGAATCAGGGTGAGGAGAAAAAGGACGGCCGTACCGGTATCATGATAGAAAATAATCAATACGGTATTCTGCGGCATTTTTATCTGAAGGATGTGTATGTTCACGATGTCAACGGAAGTGACAACGGAAAAATATGCAGAATGGCGGTATCTATGCGAGAGTATACGTAGACAAAAATGGAAAAAGCGACTATAAGGAATTCAATCCCACCAAGTTTGAGGATCTGGTCATTGACGGAGCCAGGGTGGAAAATGTAAACCGTGTGGGCATTTCCGTGGCATGCAACGATGTGGGATACCTTTATAATGAGTGCAGCGCACAGTATCCGGAGGATCTGATAGAAAACTTTTCCAGTACCGATGTGGTGGTGAGAAACTGTTATATAAAGAATGCAGGCGGAGATTCCATTATAGCCTACCATCTGAAGGGCGGGCTGTTTGAATATAATGTATCTGATACTGCAAGCCAGACTTCGGGAGCTGCAGGACAGTACAGTGCGGCCATGTGGCCCTGGAGATGTGTCGACACGGTCTACCAGTATAATGAGGCTTTTGATACTCTGTACAATGGAGACGCACAGGCGTGGGACTGCGACAGTTCCACCAACACATTATTCCAGTATAATTATTCACATGGAAACATGGGCGGCTGTGTGATGTTCTGCAGAAGTGAAGCGATAAACAGTGTTTTCCGCTATAATATCAGCCAGAACGATTATTATTTTATAGATGACAATGCAGGATCCCCGACGGCCATGATATACAATAATACGTTCTACGGAGGGGATAATACACTGGATGTTATGAAGTGGAACAATGCCGATTCAAAGCTTCTGCTGCAAAATAATATCTTCTATAATGGAAGCAGCGATCCAAAGAGCAGGACGCCGCGATGGAATTCTGTGGGAGCGGTCTATTACAACAACCTTTACTATGGATATGACACTAAGGCAAATGATCCACGGGCAATTGTAGAGGACCCTCTGCTGAAAGCTCCGGGAACGGCTGAAAACGGCCGGGATACGGCCGGAGGTTACCAATTGACTAAGGGTTCCCCCGCCATTAACGCAGGTGTATTTGTGGATTCAGCGCCGATGTTCGGAGACAGGCAGTTTGCAGCGGGAGGAGACACGGATTACTTTGGAAATGAACTCTACAATGGAGACCCGGATATAGGTGCCCATGAATTTGCAGAGATAGAGTATCCGGAGATCACACCCCACGCTCCCTGGGGAATAACAGAGGGAACGGGATATCAGCCGGAAGCCGGCGCGGAAGTTTCTCAGCCGGATAATCCGGGGTATGAGGAAGGTACAACCGGCTGGAAGGCAGTGGTTTACGATAAGGACAGTAAGGACGATCAGGATCCGGCCTCATATGATGCGTTTACAGCAGAGGGAAAGGGAAGAGACGGAGGTGCTGCGGCCTGCATTCCTGCCAAGTACAGGGGCGGCATTGAGCAGAAGATCACCGGTCTGGAGCCAAACACAAGCTACAAAGTAACTGTTTGGGGAAGGATTGATTCGGATGACATTCCTTATAACACATTGACCATGCTTGAAGTAAAGAATTTTATAAAGCCGGGAACCGGACAGGAAGCCGGGGAAAGGACCGGTTATGCTGCCAGAGCGAACATTAACAGCAATGAGTATCAGAAGGTTTCTGTAATGTTTACAACGGATGCGGAGTCGGATTCCGCGGTACTTAGGTTTAAAAAGGACTGGGATCAGTGGACAGCCCCGGTGGATTACGATGTATATGTGGATGACTGGAGCATTGAGCTTGTAAGTACAGACTCTCTCGATTTTGGGGAAGTGGACCAGGCAGATCCGGCAGCCTTGTATACGCTGATCACGGATTTGAGGGCGGAAGGATACCAGGAAAAAGATTATACATCCGAAAGCTGGAATGCGTTTGCAAAAGCATTGAAGGAGGCAGAAGATCTGTATGGTTCTTCCATGGAGAATGTGACACAGCAGCAGGTAGATCAGGCGGTGGCAGCTCTGAAAGCCGCGGCAGAAGGGCTTGAGAAAGGGACTCCGGGTGAGCCGGAGCCAGAACCGGAACCGGAGCCAGAACCAGACCCAGGACCGGAACCGGAACCAACCCCACCGGAGAACCCGGAAGTAAATATCACCCTGGAGATCAGCAGCGAAGACGGCCTGCCTCAGATGAGCATTGACGAGGATATAGACCTGCAGGAAATCTTCCTGACAAAAGAGGAACGGCTGGAGGCAGCAAAAGGCACTCCGGTCAAGATTCAGATCCTGGTTCAGAAAGCGGATCCCAGTGATGCGGAAAAGGCACTTCTGAAAAATCTGCCGGATGGATGGAAATCAGGAGACCTCTTGAAGATCCGGGTTTTGAAACAGATCGGAGACGCTCAGCCCGTGGAAATGAGCCGGTTAAACAAAGCAATGGCATTTACCTTGGCGGTACCTGACAGTCTCAAGGCTCCCGCAGGCGTGAACCGAACCTTTGGACTGTATCATCTGACAGACAGCGGTGCAAAAGTGCTCAAGGATCTGGATAAGGACGCGGATACTGTGAAGGTAAAGACAGACAGTATTTCTCTGTTTGCAGTAGTCTATAAAGATGAAGCAAAAAGTGGAGACAAAGACGGCAGCAAAGATGGCAGTACATCGGGAAAACGGCCGTCAAGCGGCAGCTCCTCGGGCAGCCAGAAGACAAAAACGGTTGCTACCGGAGATGATACAGAGGTATTTGCTGTGGTGTTCCAGCTTGTGCTCGCACTCGGAACAGGGGCAGCAGTCTTAAAATGGAGAAAAAAATCAGGCACAGCGAAGCATTGACCATATTTTAGCGAGTCAGGCTTTGGATAGACATCTGGTATGTTCGTCATAAGAAGAGAGGACTTTCGTCTCAGCGATATTGAGGCGGAAGTCCTCTTTGTATTTTATCAGTTTTTCAAAGCCCTAAAACACAAAAATAACCAACAGATATAAAAATCCACCTATGTAACCTCAGTTATTTTAAGGATACAATTAAGACACAGGCAAAATTCGGTTTACCGTGTGTAACAGAATTTCTGAACGAAAAAAAGAAGTGAGAGGTGGGCTTTATGAAAAAGGAAAAAGCACCAAAGGTAAAAGTGAAGACCTCGCTGGCGCAGAAGAAGGAGAACAGGAGCGGATGGATGTTCATATCCCCGTACCTGATTTTTTTCACTGTTTTTACAGGGATTCCTTTTATTATGGCAGTGGCCATGGCATTCGGCAATGTGACGTATATCACAAAGCTGGACGATTTACAGTTTGTGGGTTTAAAAAACTTTATTACAGTATTCACGGATAAGGAGATACTGGCGTCTCTCGGAAGGACGTTTGTTTATTCTCTTGTGTACGTGCCTCTGATCATGGTTCTGGGGTTCGTGCTTGCATTTATCCTAAACAAAGGTGTATTCTGTAAGAATGGAATACGTTCCCTGATCTTCATGCCCTATGTATCCAATATGGTGGCCATTGCCATTGTGTTCAAGGTATTGTTGGGCAATGGAAGCCCTGTGATCCAGGGGCTGCAGAGCCTTGGCTTTGATCCGCCGCTGCTGCTGCAGGACCTGCACCTGGCGCTGCCCACAGTTGCGGCCATTGCAGTGTGGAAGGGCATCGGCCTTAATATGGTTGTATATCTGGGAGCACTGCAGGATGTGCCGGGAGAACTTGTGGAGGCAGCCCAGATCGACGGCGCAGGCAAATGGCAGAGGATCCGTCATGTCATTATTCCTATGATCTCTCCGACAACATTCTTCCTGCTGATCAGTTCTATCACAGGTTCCTTCCAGAACTTTACCATCATCCAGGCGCTTACGGAAGGCGGTCCTGGACAGGCTACCACAGTTATGTCCATCAACATTGTGCGCACGGCATTTACAAAATACCAGACAAGTGTGGCAAGTGCCATGGCACTGGTCATGTTTGCCATCGTAATGCTGGTTACGCTGTTTCAGTGGCGCGGACAGAAGAAGTGGGTCAATTATTAAAGGAGGGGAACTGCTATGTCAAAAAAAGATAAAGCTTTAAAATGGATTCTTACGATCATCATGCTGGTGGTAGGAATTGGCTGTATTGTCCCGTTTATCTTTATGATTTCTTCATCATTTAAGGTGAGCGGTGATGTAATGAAGTTTCCATGGAGTCTCATACCAGACAGTCCTACGCTTCAGAACTTTACAGGCCTTTTTACAAACGGCATCTACAATTTTCAGAAATGGTATATGAATACCATTGTAATGACAGGACTGACCATCATAATTAAAATTTTCTTTGTCAGCTTTACTGCATACGGGTTTGCTAAGATCAATTTTAAAGGGAAAGACGCAGTTTTCCTTATACTGCTCTCCGCTATGATGATCCCCAGTGATATTATGATACTGCCGAGATATATCATTTTCAAAAACTTACATATTCTGGATACCATGTGGGCGCTGATACTGCCAAGCTGCGTGGATGTTTACTTCGTGTTCCTGCTCAGACAATCCTTTATTTCTATCCCGGAATCCATCAGTGAGGCTGCCAAGATTGACGGCTGCAACCACATGAGGATCTTCTGGAGGATCGTATTTCCGCTGTCAAAGCCTGCGATCGCTACCATGGCACTGTTTTCCTTTACATGGTCCTGGAATGACTACACCGGTCCGTATCTGTATATTTCCACCATGGATAAACAGATGCTCTCTGTGGGGATCAAACTGTTTTCCTCAGGGCTGACACAGGACTACGGAGCGCAGATGGCATCTGCTACCATTGTTCTTATTCCGATCATGGTCGCGTTCCTTTTCTGCCAGAGATTTTTCATCGAAGGCGTTACATCCAGTGCTGTCAAGGGATGACAGCCGTTTATAAATATTATCTGCAGTGATTCCGGTTTCCGGCGGCTGGAGTATGTTTGAAAATTTATTTCTGGGGTTTTCAAACACGCTTTTACCCGCTGGATGCCGGAATCTTTGTTAATGAAAAAAATCAAATGGAGGAAGATATGCAGACAAGAGAATCTTTTGAGAAGTATCCCATGATAACAGATGAGGAGGCACGTCTGGCTGTCAGCCATGCAATCTGCCAGATAAAAGCACAGATTCCCCGATTTTATGACTGTTTTCCCACTGCGGCCAGTGTGAGAAATTTTTATCCCGGGACAGAAAATGATGATTGGACCAACGGCTTCTGGACAGGGGAGATCTGGCTGTCCTATGAACAGACAAAAGATGAGACCTTCAGGGAGGCGGCCCTGCACCAGGTGAAAAGCTTTCAGAAGCGAATCCTGGATCGTGTGGTGGTGGACCATCACGACATGGGCTTTTTGTACTCCCCCTCCTGTGTGGCAGCCTACAAGCTGACCGGAGATGAGAGGGGAAAAGAGGTCGCGCTTCTGGCGGCAGACAATCTTCTGGGAAGGTTTCAGGAGAAGGGAGAATTTTTCCAGGCATGGGGAAAAGTGGGAGACCCTGACAATTACCGCCTGATCATAGACTGTCTGTTAAATATGCCGCTGCTGTTCTGGGCAAGTGAGGTGACGGGTGATGAAAAATACAGGGATCATGCCCTGCGTCACATCAAAACCTGCATGAAATATGTGGTGAGGGAGGATGCATCCACGTACCACACGTATTTTTTTGACCCGGAAACAGGCGCTCCGGTAAAAGGGGTGACCGCACAGGGGAACCGCAACGGTTCTATATGGGCCAGAGGGCAGTCATGGGGTGTGTATGGATCTGCCGTCAGCTATAAATATCTGAAAAATCCTGTCTATATTGAAAATTTCCGCCGGGTGACAGCGTGCTTTTTGGAGCACCTTCCCGCAAATTTGGTGCCATACTGGGATTTTGATTTTGATGATCCAAGCTCTGAGCCGAGAGATTCCTCCGCAGCCGCGATTGCCGCCTGCGGAATGCTGGAGATGGCAAAATATCTGGAGCATGAGGAGGCTGTGTATTACAAAGCCTGCGCCCGGCGTCTTATAAAGGCGCTTACAGACCACTGTCTGTACAGGGATAACAGCCAGAGTAACGGAATCCTTTTACATTCCACCTATGCCAAAGCGTCCCCCGGCAACACCGTGTCGGACAGCGGTGTGGATGAATGCTGTCTGTGGGGAGACTATTTTTATATGGAAGCACTGGTACGGCTTTTGTCTGACTGGAAAACATACTGGTAGGAGGATGAGATGGAAAATAAAACTGCGCTTGATGAAAGACTCATAAAAATAAGACCGCATACAAGGCAGATCGAGATACAAAATCTGGGATTTTATGCCTTTTTTCACTTTACCATAAATACCTTTACAGGTAAGGAGTGGGGAGACGGAACAGAGGATCCTTCCATATTCAATCCCACGGAAATGGATGCGGAACAGTGGGTGCGCGCTGTTTCCTCGGCGGGTATGAAGGGGGCCATCCTCACCTGCAAACACCACGACGGCTTCTGTCTGTGGCCGAGTAAATATACAGGACACAGTATTGCGTCCAGTCCTTACCGAGGCGGAGCGGGCGATATTGTACAGGAGGTTTCTTGGGCCTGTAAAAAATACGGACTGAAATTCGGTGTATATCTCTCTCCGTGGGACAGGAACCATAGGACCTACGGGCAGGGAAAGGCCTATGACGATTATTTTGTAAACCAGCTTACAGAGCTTCTCACACAATACGGGGATATTTTCTGTGTATGGTTTGACGGGGCCTGCGGAGAGGGGGCAGGGGGCAGACGCCAGAATTACGACTGGAAGCGGTACTATGAGACTGTCCGGAAATATCAGCCCAAGGCATGTATCTCTGTGACCGGACCGGATGTGAGGTGGTGCGGAAATGAGGCGGGCAGCACCAGGAAAAGCGAGTGGAGTGTGGTATCGGCAGCTATGTCCATGGAAGAGCGCATTGCGGCAGCCAGTCAGCATGCAGATGATCCTTCGTTTCGGGAGAGGGTAGTGAGCAGCATGGAGGAGGATCTGGGAAGCCGCGGGTGTCTGGAAAAAGAAGAAAACCTGATCTGGTATCCCGCAGAGGTGGATGTATCTATACGCCCGGGGTGGTTCTATCACCGGGAGGAGGACGACCAGGTACGTTCCCTGGAAAACCTCCTGGACATTTATGAAAAGTCTGTGGGCGGCAATGCCACACTGCTTTTGAATATCCCGCCTATGCCAAACGGCAGACTGAACGACAGAGACGTTCAGAGACTGAAAGAGCTGGGGGAGCACATTTCAGTAAAATATGGAAATGATCTGGCAGCATCCGGAAAATTATATGTAAAAGAACAGGGCAGGATTTGGGAGGCAGATCAGCTTAGAGAGGATTCCTATGAGGCATTTTATGAGGGGATGGGTCCTCAGCTTGAAGCAGGGGTTGTTTGGAATACACCTCAAAAGGTTTCATCGGTGATCTTAAAAGAGGACATCCGTTACAGTCAGAGGATTGAGCGCTTTGAAGTATTTGCAGATCAGGACGGCAGCCTCTGCAGGGTGTATGCCGGAACAACGGTGGGATTCAGAAAAATAATACCTATAAAACCAACGGTGACACGCAGGATAATAATACGAATTAACGACTCCAGGGTGGCACCGGTGCTCTCCTATCTGGGAGTTTATGGAGGAATCGGCTGAAATTGTTTTATGAAATGGTTAAAAATGACAAATATTACATATAAATTCAAAATCCAACCTATATAAATCACGCTGGCCGTATTTTATAATAAGCTTATCAGATGAAGGAGGAAATACACATGAAAATGAAAAATGGTTTAAAACGGGGTGCAGCTTTATCCCTGACAGCAGCTATGGTGTTCAGCCTTGCCGCATGCGGTGATGCAAAAGATGATGGTAAAAAAGAAGAGACTGAAAAAACAGCGAATAGTGCAGACGCAAAAGACAGTGATAAGCCTTATGCGGGTGTGAAACTGAAATGGGCGCTGACAGACAATGCAGCCACAGGCGCTGAGACAAAAGAGATGGTAGAGCTGATCAAAGAACAGACAGGCATCGAAATCGAATTTTCTATTGTCCCCACAGCTAAAGCAGGGGAGATGGACAAGGTTTTAGTCAGCTTGATGGCGGGAGACAATATTGATATTATCGGAAGAACACCGCTGCAGTTGGAGGAGTTCAACAATGCCGGCGTTCTGGAGCCTCTGGATGAACTGGCAAAGGCAGACGGCTATGATATGGAAACTGTCTACGGCGGACAGACAGTAAAATTCGATGACAAGACATATGCCATGCCGGCTGAGACGGATATCTGGCTTACATATTATAACAAGAAAATCTTCGACGACGCAGGAGTTCCCTATCCGGAAGCGGAAGGATGGACATGGGAGAAATACGTTGAGACAGCCGAGAAGCTGACAGATGCAGACAAAGGGATCTACGGTTCCTTCCTGGGTGATGACCCTGCGCTTGAGTATGTGCTGGCGTCTCAGTCCGGAATTTCCGCCTATAAAGAGGACGGAACAGCCAACTTTGATGACCCGATCTACAGGGAGAATATGGAATGGCTCTATTCCCTGGGGAATGACCTGAAGATTCAGCCAAGCTCCATTGACCTTGCCTCAGGTACCCATCCATACAATGAATTCCTGGTGAATGGAAATATCGGTATGTGGGTATGCGGCGGATGGGTTGCAAGCACACTGAGCGACCAGGAAAAATATCCCCGCGACTGGCAGGCAGGTATCCTTCCCATGCCGTATCCGGAAGGACAGAAGCCATCCTCTCTGTCGATCACAAGCTGCTATGCCATACCAACAACATCATCCAACAAGGAAGCAGCTTTTGCAGCCATCAAATGTATCTGTGAAAACAAATATACTCTGGGATACGGAAGAGTTCCGGCAAAAGTCCTGACAACAGAAGAAGCACGGAAATATGCTGAGGACAGCCTGGTTCCATCTTTCAAAAATGATGGGATCACTGTGGAAGAGATCATGACAGGCTGGTTTGATTCAGATAGAGATTACGTGAGTGAAAAAATCATGGGTACTGCGGATACTGTGATCGGCACCATCTTCACAGAAGAGGGTGCACTGTACGGACAGGGACAGCAGTCTCTGGACGACACCATGAAGAAGATTCAGGAAAGAGCAAATAAAGCCATCGAGGAAGCAACAGCAAAATAACGCAGTGCAATAAGGGGAAGGGACGTTGTCAAAGAAATTTTGGGAGCGTCCCTTCTTTTATAGAAAAATGGGAAGGAAGTACAGAGCATGGAAAAAATTTATCTTCTGCCCCGGGACGGCAGCTTTTATAAGGCAAATCTTCACAGCCATACAACCATATCTGACGGGCGCCTTACGCCAAAGGAGGTTAAGGAAGCCTACAATAGCAGAGGCTATCAGATCCTTGCGGTCACGGATCATCGGATCTACCGGAACCATCAATATCTGGATGATGAAACATTTATCACAATTCCGGCTGTGGAGGTGGATATCAATGAGGTCAGTTCAGAAAGGCTTGCTCCCGGGGACCGCACCTATCATTTAAACCTGTTTGACACCAGACCGGACTATAAAAGAGAAGAGAAAGAAAAGGGAATCTGTCCGGAGCGCCGGTACCGGGATTTTGATTATATGAACCGGTATTTCCGAGAGATGGCAGAACTGGGATTTCTGATATGTTATAACCATCCCTACTGGTCTCTGCAGAATTATGACGACTACAGGGGACTTGAGGGAATATTCGCCATGGAGATCTATAACCACGGGTGTGAACATGACGGACTGTACGGCTACTGTCCGCAGGTGTATGATGAAATGCTTCGTCAGGGAAAACGTCTCCGGTGTCTTGCGACAGATGACAACCACAACTGTTTTGAGCTGGATGACGTGTTTTCTGATTCCTTTGGAGGATTTACCATGGTCAAAGCACAAGAGCTGAGTCATGGAGCAGTGGCAGAGGCCTTAAAAAAAGGCTGGTTTTACAGCTCTACAGGACCCAGGATAAAGGAACTGTATCTGGAAGGGGATGAGCTTGTGGTCAAGACAAGCCCGGTGCAGAAGATCTATGTGATCACGGATTCCTCCAGATGTTACCGCAGGGCAGCAAAAACAGGGGAGAGCCTTTACAGTGCCAGATTCAAGCTGGACGGCAGCGAAGGATATATACGTGTAACGGCCCGGGATGAGAAAGGGTGCCATGCTGACAGCAATGCGTATTTCCCGGAAGATTTGGGCATTCAGTTGTCTTGACAGAGATTGGAGGATCATAAAGGATGGAGAATATGAGAAAAGACACAAGGCAGCAGTGGTTTAAAGATGCCAAGTTCGGCCTGTTTGTTCACTGGGGCCTGTATTCCCTGTTAGGGGGAGTCTATAAAGGAAAGGAAGCCCGCGGGGTGGCGGAGTGGATCATGGATACCCTGCAGATTCCGGCGGCAGAGTATGAAAAACTGGCAGACCAGTTTGATCCCGTGGATTTTGACGCGGACGTCCTTGTGAGGAAGGCGAAGGACTGGGGGATGCAGTATCTTGTATTCACTTCCAAGCACCATGAGGGATTTGCCATGTATGACTCCAAGGCCGGCAGCTACAATGTGGTAAAGGCCACACCCTGCCGCCGGGATATTCTCAGGGAATTACAGCTTGCCTGTGAGAAATATGATATGCGTCTGGGGCTTTATTATTCCCAGGCTCAGGACTGGCATGACCCGGATGGCTTGACGGCAGGACGTGACAACAGCAAAAAGAATTATCAGTATTATCTGGACAACAAAGTAAAGCCTCAGCTTCGTGAGCTGCTGACTGATTATGGGAAAATTGCCCTGGTTTGGTTTGACACGCCTCTGGAGACTACAAAGGAGCAGAGCCGTGAGCTGTACGACCTGGTAAAATCCATACAGCCGGAGTGTATCGTCAGCGGCAGGATCGGAAACGGTCTGGGTGAGTACATGACCACCAGCGATAATTTTCTTCCCAGGCTGCCCTATGAAGGAGACTGGGAACTGCCTGCCACCCTGAATGACACCTGGGGTTATAAGGCTTCTGACCACAACTGGAAGAATCCGGATGAAGTTATCCGCCTTCTGTTAAAGGTGGTGAGCCGCGGGGGAAACTATCTGCTGAACATCGGCCCTGACGGAGCCGGAAACGTGCCAATGGGCAGTTTAAAGGTATTGGATCAGGTGGGAGCGTATGTGACGGAGAATAAGGAGGGCATTTTCGGCACAAAGCGTATGCCTTATTATCCATATGAGCTTGACTGGGCGGAGCTGACCTGGAAGGAGCACAGGCTGTATGTACATATGATGAAAAGCCGTGACCGCATAGAACTTCCGAATGTGGATAACCGGGCTGTGCGTGCCGTGATCCTGGGTGACGGGGAAGTGCTGGAAGCGGAGAACACCATAAACTGTGAGGGAATCCATACCATTGTGGTATTCCTTCCAAAGCGTATGTGGAACAGGAAAAACTATTGTGTGGAAATAGAACTGGAAGAGGAGACCCCCGTGTTCTCTGAACTGGCAGGATAGGCAGGGGAAATGGCATGAGATCAGGTTTTTATTTGGAGCATCCGGCAGACGGATGGGAGACCGGGATACCGGTGGGGAATGGACGGCAGGGTGCCGTACTTTTCGGCGGGACCGAAACGGAGCAGATCCTGCTCAATGAAGAGAGTCTATGGTATGGCGGACAGCGGAAGCGGACGGTAGACGCAGGACCGGAAAAGCTGTCAGAGATCCGGAGTCTGCTTGAGAACGGGGAGGTTTTGAAAGCCCAGCAGCTCTGCGGCAGATGGTTTACCGGATACCCCAGGTATACCAATCCCTACCATCCCGCCGCAGAGGTAAAAATAGAGTTTTCACCAAAAGAGCGGAAGCATAAGACAGAGAATCCGGCGCACAGCCGAAAAGCATACCGCCGCGGGCTGGATCTGGAAGAAGGAAAAGCCTTTGTTGAATTTGGGCAGGGAGGGAGCCTGCACAGAAGAGAACTGTTTTCCTCTGTGAGATATCAGGTAAGTGTTTTGCGGATCGAGACAGGGGGAGCAGAGCAGGCATTTGCGCTGGATCTGCATCGCAGGCCTTTTGAGGAGGAGGGGTACTGGAAGGAGGGGGCAGTATATCTCAAGGGGCAGAGCGGAGACGGTGTTTTTTACTGTGTGGGATGTGCGGCAGGGGACACGGATGGAAGGGTAAAGACAGAAGGCGGTTATCTGATCGTGGAGGGAGGAACTTATGCGGAGCTGTTCTTCTGTGTCCGCACGGACTATGAGGGCGGAAATCCCGCCGCAGACTGTGAAAGACTGCTGCTGGAGGCAAAGTCAGCCGGATACAAAAGGATGGAACAGGTACACAGAAAAGATTATAAAGCGCTGTACGGCAGCATGGAGGTTAAGATAAACGGCAGCGGGGAGAAGGACAGAGAAGACCTTGAACGCTGTCCGGCAGATGAACTTCTGCGCAGGGCAGAGGAGCCGGAGGTTCGTGCGTACCTTACAGAGCTGATGTTTGCCTATGCCCGCTATCTGCTCATCAGCAGTTCTTATTCCTGTGCGCTGCCCGCTAATCTCCAGGGAATATGGAATGGAAGCTTTACACCTCCCTGGGAGAGTGCTTACACCATAAATATCAATCTGCAGATGAACTACTGGATGGCAGACGGAGCGGGACTTGGGGCATGCTTTCGGCCCCTTGAAGATTTGATATGGAGAATGCTGCCTAAAGGAAAGGAAACTGCCCGGCGGGTGTACGGCTGTGAGGGTTTTGTTGCTCATCATAACACAAACCTCTGGGGCGATACGGATATTACAGGGACGTGGATCCCTGCGGCTCTGTGGCCGGTGGGCGGCGCGTGGCTGGCAAATCAGCTCTATGACCACGGAAAGTATGAGGAAAACCCGGACGAGATGCGGAATCGGATACTGCCTGTACTCGGGGAGTGTGTGCGTTTTTTCTACGGCTATCTCTGCCGAAAGCCTGACGGAAGCTGGGTCAGCGGCCCTTCGGTTTCTCCGGAGAATACCTGCCGCTTTTTTGACGGCCAGGAGACCTCCGTTGTCATGGGGCCGGTTATGGATCACCAGATCATCCGGGAACTGTCAGAAAACTGTCTGGAAGGCTGCAGGATATATGGAGGGCCGGGGACAGCAGATGAAAAAGAGTGTGAAGCTCTGCGGCAGATGGCAGAAGAGATCTTAAGCCACCTTCCCCATACCCGTACCGGTTCTGACGGCCGTATCCTGGAATGGCAGGAGGAATATGCGGAGGTGGAGAAGGGGCACCGTCATATTTCCCACCTGTACGGCCTTTATCCGGGTAGGGAAATTTCTGAAGACACACCGGAGCTTTGGAAGGGGGCAAAAAAGACACTGGAATACCGTCTGAAACACGGGGGAGGCCATACCGGCTGGAGCCGGGCATGGATCCAGTGCTTTTACGCAAAGCTGAAAGAGGCAGAAAAGCTGGATGAACAGCTCAGGCTGTTTTTTTCCTGCAGTGTCGCGGAGAATCTCTGGGACAGACATCCGCCTTTCCAGATAGACGGCAATTTTGGTATGGCAGCAGCCGTTCTGCAGGCGCTGGCAGAGCGAAGGGGAGATATTGTGGAGATTTTAAGAGCAGTTCCCCAATCCTGGAAGACCGGAAATGTGCGGGGACAGAGACTGAGGGGAAGGCTGTGCCTGGATTATTCCTGGGAAAACGGAAGATTGAAAAGCCTGTATGTGCATTCCGGAAAAAGGCAGAGGATTTGCCTGGAGTACCCCGGAGGGGCTAAAATCCTGGAACTGGAACCAGATTCGGGGACAGAAATCCTTTCGTTTTAAAGTATTTACGGAAAGGACAGATTTCTATATAATGGAAGAAACATAACTGTTCAGTACCCTCACGGTTGCGAAGCATTAAGGGACTCTTTCACTATTTGGCTGCAGTTTCGGAACCTGAGAACAAGGAGAATGGAGAAGAAATATGTATAAGCTGATGATTGTGGAGGATGAAAAGGCGATCGCAAACGGAATTGCCAACAGTCTTCCCTGGGAAGAATGGGGATTTGAAATAAGCGGTGTGCTGGGTAATGGAGCGGAAGCACTGGAGGCTATTGCCAGGGAGATTCCGGACGTTGTGCTTTCGGACATTCGTATGCCGATCATGGACGGTCTGGAGCTTATGCAGCATCTGAACCGCGATCACCCGGATATCAGGATCTTGATCCTGAGTGGTTACAATGATTTTGAGTATCTGCAGACAGCCATTAAGAACGGGGTGTGTGAGTACCTTTTAAATCCTACGGACATTGATGAGTTCCAGCTTGTATTTAAGAGAATGAAAGAAAAACTGGATGAGGACAGGGAGCGGAAACGTTCATATGAGGAGGGTATAACGCTCAGGGAGGAAAAGAAATTCAATGCCCTTTTAAAGGGCTACGGTTATAATGAGGAGGAGATGGAACAGGAATTCTATGGGGAAGAAGAGGGAAGCTTTGGAGTGATGTTTTTCCACATAGACGGTATGAAGCGGGAAGACAAGAAGAAAAATTACCATATGGGTATCAGTGTTGTGGACTCCCTGGAGGAAATCCGGGTGAGAGAACATATCTCAGGGAAATTTTTCCTGAATTATGAGGAGCGGATCACGGGAATCCTCATGCTTCCCGGGGAACAGGAGGAAGAGACGCTCAGGGATTATGCCGGAAGGATGATCCGACATGTAAAGGCACACACAGATATCAGCGTGTCTGTGGGGATCAGCAGCTTTTATCTGGATTACCAGATGCTTCCCCAGTGCTACCAGCAGGCCAAGTGCTGCGCAAGCCAGCGGATCTTCAACAGGGAAAAACAGCAGATCCTGTATTATGAGGAGATGCGGGAGGCGGATTTCAATTACTATACCATTTCCTTCAATGCAGATAAGATCATGGAATACATGCTGGAGCAGAACCGGGAAAAGATTTTGGAGGAGCTTGACAATACATTCTCTGCCTTCCAAAACAGAGTCATTTCTGATTACGATTATATCAATCGCCTGTCCCTGGAGCTGATGTTCAATATTTCCAGAAAACTGCTGCGCTGCAGCGTTCAGATGGAAAAGGTGATGAAGCGCTTAGAGTGTACGTATTCCGACATCTATACCAGGGATAATCTGGAAGATAAGAGGGATTTCATCTATGGAATTCTGGTAAATGCATCCGAGGAATGCAAAGCCATGAAAGGTGAGACCAAGAAGCGAAGCGGTCTGGCGGCAGCCATTCGGGAGATCGTGGATTCTGAATTTGACTCCAACAGGATTTCCCTGGAATATGTGGCAGGGAAAGTACACAAGAATACGGCATACATATCAAAAATATTCAAGAATGAATTTGAATGTAATTTCAGCGACTATGTGACCAGGAAGCGCCTGGAGAGAAGCAGGGAGCTTTTAAAGGATCCTGCGCTGAAAATATATGAGATATCGGATGCCCTGGGATGGGCAGATGTATCCAATTATATTAAGGTGTTTAAGAAAAAATACGGCATAAGCCCTAACGAATACCGCCGCATTGCTGAAAATACCGGGGGATATTATCCGAAAGGTGAGGACATATGAGACAGCATAAAAAAAACGGGGGAGCACTCAAGCGCAAGATGTTTCTTGGCATGATCTTGACGCTGATACCGGTGCTGATCGTGGTGACGATCCTGTTCTGGCAGACAAGATCCGCGCTCAAGGAGGAATACATACGCACCTCCCATCATGACCTGAGGGAAATCTCCAGAAATGTAGATGAGAAGCTGGAAGAGGTCTCTTCTATGTCTGATGCTTATGCCGGGAATGAGAAACTGAATGCCTATGCGGAGAAGGACTACAGCCGGAAGAGCCAGGACTATAAAAAGAGCGACATCGTCAGAATACATCAGCAGGTTATTCAGACCATTGACTGGCTGAACCGCAGGGAAAAAATCAGTGCGGTGTATACCAATAAAGGGGTTCTTTTGAATTTCCAGGACCCCAATAACGACACGCCCCAGGTCAGGGAGAGGTTGGAAAAAATGGATGTAAACTCCCAACAGTCCCTTATGCGTCTGATCTGGTATCCGGTACAGGAAAATTTTCTGACGTCCGCTGTACCGGAGGATATCCATAAAAAAATGGCGGTCTTCTGTTCCAGAAGAGTTTATTCCTGGAAACATAACCAGTATGAATACGCACAGATCTTTGCCCTGGAGGAGTCGGTATTCTATAATCTTTATCGGGAGAAGGCGGACTCACTGCACGGGGAGATCTATATTGTGAACGGCAGCGGGGAATTGATATCCACCAGCGATGAGAAAAGCCTGGAATCCTGTACGGTACCCGGATACCTGAAGGATATTTTAAGCAGCAGAAGCGACGAGACATTTGAGATCAAAAGGGATGGGGAGAACAAGCTTGTCAGTGTTGAGCAGTCCACAGTCAATGACTGGGTGACCGTGATGATCGTTCCGGCCGGTGAGGTTATGAAGAATATGGATTCCCTGTATCTGAAATTCTTTATCATCCTGCTGGTGTGTATGGGGATCAGCGGCCTTATGATGCTCTGGCTGTACAAGAGCTTCATGGAACCAATCGGAAAGCTGAACAATTCCATGCGGGAGGTATACGGAGGCAATCTGGACGCCTATGTGGAAGTAAAGGATTATACCCGGAGAAATGAGATCAATGACATGATGGTATATTACAATTCCATGCTGAGGCGTATCAATACCCACATAATTGAGGGACTGAAGGCAGACAGAAAGAAAAAAGAGCTGGAGCTGGAGGTACTTATGAGCCAGATCAATCCCCATTTCCTTTATAATACGCTGGAAAATATCGTGTGGAAGTCCAGTGAGGCGGGGCGGCCGGATATTGGAAGGATGGCTGCGTCTCTGGGGAGAATGTACAGGCTCTCCATCAGCGGCGGACAGGTCATTGTGCCCATGGAACATGAGATTGAGCATCTGATGGCCTATGTGAAGATCCAGCAGAGCCGTTACGGGGATGGAGCGGAATTTGATCTGCGGACCGATATGGCTCAGATCCATGAATTATATTCCCTGAAAATCCTTCTGCAGCCCATCGTGGAAAATTCCTTTCTGTATGGAATGGACGGACTGGACCGTCTCATGGTGATCCGTATGACCATCAGGGAAAAGGGCGGCTGGGTAACAATAAAGGTATTGGATAACGGAAAGGGAATGGACAAAAAACGCCTGGAGGAAGTACGGACCCAGATACACAGCGGAAGAAAGTATGAAAAGGGCGGAGCGGAAAAGAACCGCCGAAGTACGGGGATCGGACTGAACAGTGTAGAAATGCGTATCAAACTGTATTTTGGATTGGATCATGCGGTTTCCATTTACAGTAAGGAGGGCCAGGGTACTCTGGTAGTAGTAAAAATACCCAGGATCACAAAAGAGGATGTGGATGAAGAGGGGAACCTGAAAGGCAACAGTAAAGAATAAAACTGCCGGCGGCTCTCAGCAGCCGCGGCATAGCAAAAAGGCCGCCTGTATAAAGACTTTATATTATGCCGCAGTGATGAGGTGAATGCCCCTGCATTGACGTTTTTATGGTAAACGTCAATGCAGGGGCATATATTTATCCTTTTAACACGGATCACTGTCCGCACATAAATCTTTTACATCAGTCCATTCATGTGTCTGGGCCGATTTTAAAATGGCATCAGAGATCAATTCAACAGCATACCCGTCACGGAAATTGGGAACGGGTTCTGTATCCTCCTGTAAAGAGCGGAAGAAATCATAACATTCAATGATCTTTGTTTCAGTGTACCCGATGCCCAGGGCGGGGATGGGCCACAATCCGCTTCCATAAGGATGGTTTGGACCTGTGTATACCGTGCGGAATCCCCGTCTGTCTGCAGCATCGCCGGCAAAGCAGACCTGAAGCTCATCACGGCGTTCGTAGTTAAAGAAAATGGACCCCTCTGTCCCGTGGATCTCAAAAGTGATATAGTTATTTCTTCCCCAGGCGTTTCTGGTAGCTTCGATGCTTCCAAAAGCGCCGTTTGTGCATTCCACCATAAATATGCACTGATCATCCACGTCCACCGCTTTTTTAGGAGTATTCTGTTCCACACGCGCGTTGCCCAGGCTGTCAGACATACCGGTCTGCAGCGGTCTTTCTTTGATGTAAGTTGCTGTCCGGGCGTTGACCCTTTTAAAATCTCCTACAAGAAAGCGGAGCATGTCTACCACGTGGGTTCCGATATCGCCCAGGGCGCCGCTTCCGCATATATCTTTTTGAAAGCGCCAGGACAGAGGAGAATCGGGATCGGCAGACCAGTCCTGAAGATAGGTACCGCGAAAGTCAAGGATTTCGCCGATGGCACCTTCGTCAATATATTTTTTGGCAAGCTGTACCGCGGGTGTTTTCCGGTAGTTAAATGCCACCATGGTTTTTACATGATTCTTTTTTGCGGTCAGATACATTTCTTTTGCCTCATCGGAGGTCAATGCAAGAGGCTTTTCACAGATAATGTGTTTTCCTGCTTTTGCTGCGGCAATCGCAATTTCAGCGTGTACATTGTTAGGTGTGCAGATATCTACAACAGAAATTTCCGGATCATTTATGATATCATGCCAATCTGTGGAATAAGCCTCGAAAGCCAATTTTTCTTTGGCATCTCTGGCAACGGACTCATTCATATCTACGATCATTTTTTTTACGGGGATTGCGGGAGCCGGCCAAAAAAACATGGGCATACCGGCGTATGCGATAGAGTGTGCCTTGGCCATAAAACCGGCTCCGATAAGTCCTATATTTATTTTCTCTGGTTTCATAGATATACTTTCTCCTTTCAAATAACAAATTGTCTCATATAGCGGTTGGAAAGCCGGAGAGCATCCAGTATCCGTTCGGAAGAGCTCTCAAAGGCTTTATCTTCTATTTCAATACAGCTATAACCGTTGTAGCCGATATCGGTCAATGCGGATACATATTTTCCCCAGTTTACGTCCCCGAGTCCCGGGAGTTTTGGTGACATATAGTCTAAGGGGTAAGCCATAGTTCCCACATCTTCCAGTTTATCCCGGTAAACCTTTATGTCTTTATAGTGTACATGGAAGATTTTTTCTTTGAACTCGTATAAGGGCTTGATGTAATCCATCTGCTGCCAGACAAAGTGGGAGGGGTCATAGTTTAAACCGAAATGATCACTTGGGATCAGATCAAAGGCCTTACGCCAGATCGCAGGGGTGGTCATAAGGTTCTGTCCGCCTGGCCACTGCTCGGGGCCGAAAAGCATGGGGCAGTTCTCGATAGCTATTTTTACGTTATACTGTTCTGCAAGTCTGATAATAGGTGTCCACACCTCTTTAAAGATGGTCAGATTCTCCTCTATGGTCAGATTCTGGACACGGCCGATAAAGGTAGTGATGGTACTGACATTTAATTTTGGAGCAGCGATGATCATAGCCTTTAAATGCTCCACTGCCTTTTGGCGCTGGGTAAGATCATCGGAAATGGTGTTGGGATAATAGGCCAGTGCGGATATGGCAACATTTTTTAAAAGGCAGTATTGTTTAATAGAAGCAATCCTGCTTTCGGTAAGTGCTTCAATATCAATATGTGTGATTCCCGCATAACGTCTGGCTGCTTTTTCTTTTGGCCAACAGGCTGCTTCAACACACTCATAACCAAGTTCTGAGGCGGTGTCAATGACCTCTTCAAAGGAAGAGGATTCAAGTATTGAACTGATAAATCCAAGTTTCATAAATAGATTCCTTTCTGCAAGAATGACACAGCGCTTGTGCGCTGCAAGAAGTATGTAACAATAGCAAAAATGATTTGCGCAAATTTTTATATAACCTATTATGAGGGGGAGGAGAGAAAAAGTCAATGTGTGAAAAGTGACAATAAGAAGTGTACATGATTGTGGAAATATGCCAAAATATAGAAGGATTTAAAAAAGATATTGACGAATAAAACCAAACGAGGTATGATTGCTGCATCAAGAAAATTTGCGCAAATTTAATAAAAAGCACAAAAATGGAGGTATAGTACATGAGAGTTGGTTATATGACAAATGGTTTCGGTCCCCTTGTAGGGGATGGCGCCGGTGTGACAAGTGTTAAAGATATCCGGTATCTGACTATGGGTAATGATGAGGAGATTCTGAAAAGCATAACAGAGGTAGGCTTCAGAAGCATTGAAGTCCTGGAAGGCAACCTTACAAAATATTGTGATGACCTTTCGGTGCTGAAAGACATGCTGCAAAGGTATTCGGCAGAAATGATGAGCGTCTGTGTGGGAGCAAACTTTATATATCAGGATGCTTTGGAAGATGAAATGTACCATATGGAAACGGTTGCCAAGGCGGCAAAGGAAGTAGGCGTTACATATATAGGAATCTGCGGAGGAGCGATCAGAGGAAAAGGGATTCGGGAGGAAGATTACACACTGCTGGGAAAAGGGCTGGATATGGCTGCTCAGGTGTTTGGGGAATACGGACTGAAAGCGAGCTATCATCCCCATCTCGGCTCCATGGCAGAGGCGCCGGAACAGATTGATAAATTGTTTGCCAGAACATCTATTGATATCTGTCCTGATTTAGCGCACCTTGCAGCGGGCGGAGGAGATCCCCTGGAAATCGTAAAGAAATATTATGACAGGATCTCCTTTGTACATTTAAAAGATCTGGATAAAAATGGGTTTGCTCCTCTTGGTACCGGAAGTATTGATATTGACGGGGTTCTTGATTTCCTGAAACAGAAAAATTACAGCGGGGATTATCTTGTGGAAGTAGATGGATATGCCGGTGATCCGGTTTCCGCGTGCAGGACTTCTTATGAGTATCTTAAAGGTAAACTTGTTTAAAAAAAGAAAGGGCAGGTAGAGTATGAAAAGAAAATTGGTAAGTGTGGTATTGGCTATAGGAATGATCGGGACAATGATGGCAGGCTGCGGAAATTCCGGAAATTCTGCAGATAGTTCAGATACGGCAGCAAAGACCCAGAACGGTACAACAGCGGATGCAGATACAGAAAAAGAGACAGATGTCGGGGATAAGGCTGTTCAGGCCGGAGACGGTAGTAAAATCTTGTCAACAGGTCCGAACGGAGAAGCGGCTGCGCCGGCATCTGACATTACGTTGACAGAGGAAGAGAAGCAGCAGATCCGCGATGGCGGATACAAAGCGGCGATCTCACTTCATTATGGGGGAAATGACTGGGCAACCTCCCAGTTGGAAGGTTTAAAGGCTACATTTAAAGACCTGGGGATAGAAATTGTTGCCACCACGGACGCAAATTTTTCGGCAGAGCAGCAGGTATCAGACATAGAAACTATCATGGCAAAAGATCCGGATGTCATCATCAGTATTCCGACAGACGCCACAGCTACTGCCGACGCGTTCAAGAAAGCGGCAGATGAAGGGATCAAGCTGGTATTTATGGACAATGTTCCGTCAGAGATGACAGCGGGAAAAGATTATGTGAGCTGTGTATCTGCAGATAACTATGGAAACGGCTGCGTTGCCGCTGAATTAATGGGCGAAGCTCTTGGCGGAAAAGGACAGATCGGAATGGTCTATTATGATGCGGACTTTTTTGTGACAAACCAGAGAGACCAGGGTTTTAAAGAGACAATGGCAGCAAAATATCCGGATATTGAGATCGTGACAGAACAGGGATTTACAGATGAAAATGGATGTTCCGAGCAGGGAGATGCCATTTTAACACAGTACCCTATGATCAATGGTATCTATGCGAGCTGGGATGTTCCCATGGAGGGGGTACTCTCCTCTGTAAAGGCAGCGGGATTGACCGGAGATGATGTGAAGCTTACGACCATTGACTTGGGGAATAATATCGCCAAAGAAATTGCAGAAGGCAATGTTGTGGGACTGGGTGCACAGCTTCCGTATGACCAGGGTGTTGCGGAGGCGACACTGGCGGCATATTCTCTGCTGGGAAAAGAGGCGCCGGCATATGTTGCGGTTGCGGCAAAAAAAGTAGACGGATCCAATATCCTGGAAGCGTATAAAGATGTCTACCATGTTGAGGCGCCGGACTGGCTGCAGGAAGCAGCAGGCAGATAAGGAGGGAGAAAATGAACCCATATGTGCTGCAAATGCAGGGGATTGAAAAATCTTTTGGAGTACCGGTGCTCAAAGGCGTTGATTTTTCCTTGAAGAAGGGGGAAGTTCATGCTCTGGTTGGCGGGAATGGAGCCGGAAAATCTACACTGATGAAAATTATGACAGGTGTTTACACCAAGGATGCCGGGAAGATTTTGGTCAATGGACAGGAAGTATCCATACAGGACACCCACGATGCGAAAAAGAACGGAATCGGAATGATATTTCAGGAATTGTCTCTCATTCAGAGTATGACAGTGGAGGAGAACATCTTTCTGGGTGCGGAGATCGTTGAAAAGGGAATCCGTAAAACTTCAGATATGACAAGACGCTCCTGTGAGGTTCTGGAAGAATTGGGGATCGAAGTGAACCCAAAGGAGATGGTTGGTAATCTGAGCGTGGGTTTAAGCCAGATGGTCGAGATTGCAAAGGCTATGGAAAAAGAGGCCAAGATCCTGGTGCTGGATGAGCCTACAGCGTCCTTATCAGATGCAGAGACCACACAGCTTTTTAAGATGATGAAGGACCTGCAAAATAAAGGGGTTTCCATGATCTACATTTCCCACCGTATGAGTGAGATCATGGAGATCGCGGACAGTATATCAATATTGCGGGACGGTAAAATTGTACATACCAGCCGGATCTCAGACATCACTATGGATGAGATCATTGCTCATATGATGGGGGAGAATACAGGAAAAAAATTTGACTGGATTCCCAGAACATATGACAAGGACGGCCCTGATCTGCTGAGTGTAGAGCATCTCAAAATAAACGACAGGATATCAGACATTTCTTTCAGTTTGAAAAAAGGAGAGATTCTGGGATTTGCCGGTTTGATGGGAAGCGGAAGGACAGAGATTTTGGAGACTTTGTTTGGGATCAGGAAACAGGAAGGGGGAGTCGTAAAGCTGAACGGCAAAACGATGAAGATAGGAAACCCCACAGAGGCTGTTAAGAACGGTTTTGCACTGATTCCAGAGGACAGAAGGAAAAAGGGGCTTGTTCTGATCCACTCTGTAAAAGAAAACGCCATTTTGCCGAAGGTGGCAAGGCTGAGAAAACACGGAGTATTTGTTGACGAAAAAATGGCTGATGAGATGGTGGAAGATAATGTCCGGAAGCTCAATATAGTGACAGATGATATTCATAAGAGGATCAATCTGCTGTCCGGAGGCAACCAGCAAAAGGTAGTCCTTGCCAAGTGGATGAATATGCAGCCGGAAGTCATGATGCTGGATGAACCCACTGCAGGCGTTGATGTAGGTGCGAAAGCAGAGATCATCGCGCTGATGAGGGATTATGCGGAGGAAGGAAAGGGTGTTTTGTTTGTCTCATCGGAACTGGCGGAGCTTATGGCAGTATGTGACAGGATCATCACCATATATGATGGAAGGATCACCGGAGAGATGGATAGGAGCAAAATAGATTCAGAGGAGGAATTACAATATGCAATCCAGCAAAAATAAAAAGAATATACAGTGGGATAAGTATATGGTTTATATTATTTTCACCGCTGTGTTCATACTGTTTGCATTGATCCTGGGGAATAAAGGCTTTTTGCAGCCCAGGAACCTGATCAATATTCTGAGGCAGACAGCAATGATATCCGTTATGGCGGTTGCCGGCGTTTTTGTCATGGCAGCGGGGCAGATCGACTTGACGGTGGGCGCAGTAACCGCCATGACGGCAATGCTGGTTTCTCTTGTCCTGCAGGCTACAAACAGTATTCTGCTGGCACTGGTGACGGGCTTGGGATTTGGCGTGGTCATTGGCTGTATAAATGGGCTGCTGGTTACAAAGCTGAAGCTTCCGGCTTTTCTGGCCACCCTTGGTATCATGGAGATCGTAAGAGGTGCTGCCATGTGGATCACCAATACCGCCGCGGTTCCCATTGGAAATAAAACTTTTTGCAATATTTTCGGGATCGGGAGCGTTGCGGGGATTCCGGTGCTGGTTTTGTGGACTATCCTGTTTTATATTATCGGAATTCTGATCTTTAACAAAAGCGCATTTGGCAGACATGTTCTCGCCACAGGCGGAAATGAGAATTCTGCGGTCTACAGTGGTATTAAAACAGACAGAGTGAAGATCATTGCTTTTACCATGTCAGGCGCATTTGCGGCGTTTGCGGGGATCATGTATGCGGCACGTATGCAGGCGGGAAGATATTCCTACGGCGACGGCGATGAAATGTCTGTTATCGCTGCGGTCGTATTGGGAGGAACTGCAATGTCGGGCGGCACCGGTTCCGTGATCGGAGCGCTGTTTGGCTCCGTGCTTATGGGGATGATGAATAACGCGGTCATCCTTGCAAATCTTAGTTCTGCGCAGCAGACAATGATCAAAGGCGGAATTATAATCCTGGCGGTTGCCATCAGCAATCTCAGCCGAAGAAAAAAGAACAATTAAAAAATATTTTAAGGAGGATTCGATCATGAAAAAATTAAATGTAGGATTAGTAGGAGCAGGTTTTATGGGAAAGGCACATGTGGTGGCGTATTCTAATATGCCGAAATTTTTCTGGCCCGCCCCGGCAGTACCTGTATTAAAAACAGTCTGTGATATTGAGCCGTCTATCGCGGAAGAAGCAAAGGACAGGTTTGGATTCCAGGCGAGCTGCACAGATTGGCATGATATTATCAATGATCCTGAAATTGATGTTGTAAGCATTTGTACACCAAACAACGTCCATGCACCTATCGCTATCGCTTCGCTGCAGGCAGGCAAACACGTTATTTGTGAAAAACCCATCGCATCTAACCTGGATGATGCAAAGGCAATGGCGGATGCCGCCAAAGAAGCAGCGAAGAACGGCATTGTAAGTATGAATGCGTATCAGTATCGCAGAGTTCCTGCAATCGATCTCGCTAAAAAATTTATTGACGAAGGAGCAGTTGGGGAAATTCTGAATATTCGTTGTACATATCTGCAGAGCTGGTCCGCAGACCCGGATTCCCCCTTGTCATGGAGATTCCAGAAGGATATTGCAGGGGCAGGAACTCTGGGAGATATTGCATCACATGTTATTGACATTGCCCAGTATCTGGCCGGTGACATTGAGGAAGTAGTCTCTATGGTAAAAACATATATCAAAGAAAGGCCTGTACAGGAAGGCGGAGTGGACCTGCTTGGCACTGTAAAGCTGGGCGCAGATGCCCCCAGAAAAGAAGTGGACGTGGATGATGAAGATTCCTTCCTGGTAAAGTTTAAAAACGGAGCTGTCGGCAGCATTGAAGCAACCCGTAATGCGTGGGGCAGAAATAACTTTATCACCATGGAGCTGCACGGAACAAAGGGCAGCATTGCATTCAATTATGAAAGACTGAACGAATTGCAGGTATGCTTTGCGGATGATCCGGATGACAGAAGAGGATTCAAGACAATTTATACGGGACCGGCGCATTTCCACGGAGAAGTAACCTGGAATATCCCCGGTATGAATATCGGTTACGGCGAACTGAAAACCATAGAGATGTATGAGTTTATAAAGGCGGTCACAGAGGGGTATCAGCCCAGTACCAATTTTGAGGTGGGATACCGCGTGGAGAGAGTCTGCGATGCGGTTATGAGATCAGCGCAGAATAAAGCATGGATGAAAGTTGAAGATTAAAAAGACAGAGCAGGAACCGTTTGCGGTTCCTGTTTCTTTTGTTACGAAAATATTCCCGAATTTGCGCAACAAATTGACTTTTCTTTTGGGTAACTGTATAGTAGTAATATACTGTAACTACACACGGCTGCTGTCCCGTGAGGTGTTTTTTCGGATAGCAGCCGTATACTATAAACAGGTGGGAGAATGATAATATGGCCACAATTAATGACATTGCAAAAATGGCAGGTGTTTCAACATCTACGGTTTCCCATGTAGTCAACAAAACACGTTATGTCAGTCCTGAGAAAGTTGAAAAGGTGGAGAAAGCAATACGGGAACTGGATACTCCGCCTAATTTTGTTCTAAAGAAAACGTTGCCGCACATGCCGGAAATAAAAGAGAAATATATCCTTATGCTGATCGCTGATAAGAAAAGCAGCTTTCAGCGCAGAGTAGAGCAGCAGATTGATGAAGGGTTAAGAGATACGGGGTATTCTTTGATCACCATAGAATGTAATTCGGATATTTCCGGCATGAAAAGCTTTTTTGATGTTTTGCTGGCTGGGAATATGGCAACCGGGATTATTGTCTTTCCGGATGAAAAGGATATTCTTATACAGCGTGTCCTTTTGGATGTCAAGGTCCCTGTTATAGTTCTGGGCAGAGAAGTCAGGAATTTTATGGCAGACACAATTTGTACAGACACCTTGGATGGGGCCTATAAAGCCACAAAGCATTTGATCAACAAGGGCCATGAACGGATCGGATTTCTGGGGAGAAGCAGGGAGCGTTCGCCGAAACGGCTGGAAGGCTTCAAAAAAGCGCTGCGGGAGTATCATATACCGGAACTGTCCGAATATATCTATCCCCATTTACAAAAGGAGCAGGATATTTTCGAGGCTTTGGATGAGCTTTTGAGCGGTGAACAAATGCCCACAGCCCTGATCGTTGCCAATTACGCGGTGGTAATACCTTTTCTTAAATATATAGATGCCCACAATATCACCTGTCCCACAGACATATCCGTGGTATGCTTCGGTTCCTTTGACTGGGCGCCCCTGCATACACCGGCCCTTACAACAGTGGAACAGGATACGGAACAGTATGTAAAACTGACAGTTGAGACCTTGCTGCAAAGGATTGCAAACAAAGAGTATGCTAATGTGCCCGCCTACAAAAATGTCTATCGGACCGTTATGCTGCAGACAAAGCTGGTGGTGCGCTCCTCAACCTGCGGTATTGGCAGGGGCCCGTTCGGAGAAAAGGCGTCTTCCATGAGTGAACTTGTACTCTCGGAAGCTGAAACACAGAATATCAGGAATAAAAAGCTGACGGCAGCTATCTCCTTCCATTATGCGGGAAAAGCATGGATGGAGCTGCATCAAAAGGGAATACGAGATATTTTTGACAATCTGGGTATCTCTATCATTGCGATCACAGACGCCCACTTTGATCCTCAATTGCAGTGCAGACAACTGGACAGTTTGAGGATGCTGGAACCGGATATTCTGATCGCTATTCCCACCGATAATAAACTGACCGCAGATGCCTTTAGGAAAATTGCGGACAGCGGGATAAAATTGATCTTAATAACTAATGTACCGGATGGACTGCGGCCGGAGGATTATGTTACCTGCGTTTCTATTAATGAACATTCTCATGGGCAGAATATGGGACATGGCCTTGGGGAATATATGTATCAGCATAATATGAAAAACTATGGGTTGATTGTCCATGGAGCTGACTTCTACGCGACCATACAAAGGGATAATGCGGCAAAACAGGTCATAAGCGAGGAATATCCGGTGCTGCATTTATGTGAAGAGATCAGGTTTGAAAAAGAGGATGAGGTTTATAAAAAGACAAAGGATTTGATCAAACGATATCCGGAAATAGAAGCTCTGTATATTTCCTGGGACGGCCCTGCGATGGAGGCCATTGCCGCGCTGACAGAAATGGGGCGGACTGATGTCGCCATTGTCACCAGCGACCTGGATTATGCGGATGCTATGAATATGGCAAAGGGCGGTATGATCAAGGTGCTTAGTGCACAGTGCCCGTATGAGCAGGGACAGGCAATTGCTTTGGCGGCTGCAAAATCTGTGTTAAATGAAAAAGTTCCGTCATTTATCGGAATTGAGCCGATCAGCGTTACACCTGATAATCTGTTGAAATCATGGAAAAAAGTGTTTAAAGAGGAACCAGGGCAGGAACTGGTGCAGGCATTTAAAGAGAATCCCAACTATGTTTCTGCAAAAGAGTGAGTGAAGCTATGTGGAGGATGCAGGGAAAAGGCAGTGTATCCTCCTCTGTTTTTAACATGCCGGAGAGAAACACGTACAGATGTGTGTATAGTACAATGAATGTGAACAGAAACCATAGGGAGATATGATGGGAAAGATAAAAGCAATAAGTTTCTTATGTATAAGTGTATTTTGTGTATCTTTATTTACTGCCTGTAACAGCGGGAAAAATACTCTGGATGATACGGATAAGGAAGAAGAGAAAAAAGTATATGACACTATTGCGGCTGAAGACATCAGCCATGTTAATCTCAAGGGGAATGCCAGATCCATTGTCGTAAAGCAAGGGGGAAATAAATATTTTGAATTTGATAATGCAGATTTAAATAAAGATCATAAGTATGAAGTCCGTTATGAGAAGAAGGACCATACACTTGATATTAATATTTTAATGGAAAGTTCGGAGGACGACGATAATGTTCTCGGCTCTTTCGTCATTTACATACCTCAGAAAGAATTTGAAAAAGTTGAAACAACAGGGGGATTTGGTCATATTTATTTTGAAACAATCAGTTCAGATGTATTAGTACACGCAGAAAAATCAGTTGTGGTCCTTGACTTAGAGGCGGATCGATTGGACCACAATATCACGCTGGAGGGTTCCGAGGCAAATGCGTTTCGAGGGGTCTCTGTCTATTTAGATAAATTGCCGGATAATGTAAGAATGGATTTAAACATGATCCAAGGCGGTACAATAAATGATCAGCAGAACATACTTAAACAGAACAGGTTTGAATCTGGTACGGGATTTCCTGTTGTAAGTGTGAATGATACGAAAGACATAAGTATTTATGTAAGTGAATGAGATGTGAGAATGCTTTTTGCATTATGTAAAACCCCTGTAACCGGTGGGATTCTTCCGGTTACAGAGGCTTCAAAGGGGAGGATATGGATAAGTATTTAGAGGGAAAGACCCCTGGAAGCCGCATAAACACTGGCTTTTTAAAGAAGCAAAAAGTAACTGACAACAGTTTGATAGCAGAGGGAAAACATCTTATCCTTTAAAATGATAACGATAAAACCAGTGCCTGTTGCAGACATATTGAAATTTTGTGACTATACATTGCAGGAAGCTTACGGAAGTGATAATATTAAATTGAGCAAGGGTTCATTTTTAAGGAGACATTATGGAAATAAATTTAATAAAGAATTTATGTGTTCAGAGAAAGATAAAGTGGTCTACACATGTAGCAATGAGAATACAAGAGAGAGGTATAAGCAGAAAGGATGTTATAAATTGTTTGGAAAGAGGAGAAATCATCGAAGATTATCCAACAGATTATCCGCATCCAAGCTGCCTGGTATTTGGGTATACTTTAGATAATAGAATTATACATGTGGTTGTTGGGTGTGATGAAGAAAACCTGTATATAATAACAGTATATTATCCAAGCTCGAATAAATTCCAGGAAGATATGAAAACCAGAAAGGAGAACTGATATGTGCTTTTATTGCAAATGCAATACAACGAAACCAAGTTTTACCACCCATGTTGTAACCTATGGTAGTTGCGTTATTATAGTACGGAATGTTCCTTGTGAAGAGTGTGAACAATGTGGAGAAAAATATTATAGCGATGATGTTATGGAAAGATTAGAGAGCATTGTCAATAAGGCAAAAGAGCTGGCAAGTGAGGTATTTGTGACTGATTATAATAAAAAAGTTGCATAAAAACTGGGAAGGATGATACCGACAACAGTTTGACAGCAGAAAGTAAAAAGTAAGAATAGTATTGTAAATACAGCTGATTCCGTTTGTGAATTGGCTGTTTTTTATGTTCGCTATTACAGCTGGACTTTTATTTTGATACGGCTATTATTTATAATATGTAGTATGAAAGTAAGGGGATTGAATGAAAAAGAAAGAAATGTTGGAACAGCTGTCACAAGATGATCATGAGGTCCTAAAGACATCCGATGCAGTAAACCTTGGGATCTCAAAACCCTATTTCTTAGAATTCATTAAAAAAAGAGTATGAAAAAATGGCCCACGGGATCTATCTTGCACCGGATGCTGGGAGGACGGTATGTACATCCTGCAGTCCCGGTGTCTGCAGGCGGTATTTTCCCATGAGGCGGCGCTGTATCTGCTGAATCTTGCAGAACGGGAATCGCTCAGATGTACGGTAACGGTTAAAAAAGGATATAGGACAACAAACATTACTGCACAAGGTGTAAAGGTGTATACCGTCAAGAAAGAACGGTATCCCATTGGGATCACAGAAGTCCAGACTCCCATGGGGCATACCGTCCGTGTTTATAATGCGGAACGGACCATCTGCGATATCCTGCAAAGCCGAATCCAGGTTGAAATCCAGGACCGGCAGGCAGCGCTGAAAGGTTATGTCAGTATGAAGTAATGGAAAAGACCTAAAACAATCTACCGAAATCTGTACTACCTAAACCAAAAGAATGGGAACGGTTTTAACCACGAAGCGATTTTTAAATAATATTGGAATATAAGTTGTAGAGCCGTATACGAGACCCGTACGTACGGTTCAATGGGAGGGGCGAGAAATTTATTCTTCCTCTACCCTATTATGTGATGAAACAAGAAATATTCCATTGTAGTTCATATTCAATTGTAAGTGAAAGCAGGGATTGGGCAAATTACAGGAAAGAGCATATTGCCCACGAACTGCGACGGAATTGAGAGGGATGGAAACTTGACAAGTACATAATCGTCATCGAGGGTCACAATTACTAAGGAACTTTTCGGTGATTATCCAGGAGGCTGATACTTATGTGAGGGAACATGCATTTTAAGGGGGGAAGCAATTGAGGCGAAATTAAGTGGAACATCTAATTTAAGTAATGGTGTGAAAAGAAAATGCCGGCTTTGGGTTTCGGCATGTGGCAGTCGGTAAATCATAGTCAATGCGGTAAAATCAGCTATTAGAGCTGGTTATCACAATATTAACACTGCGCTTACTTATAACAATGAGAAAGGCATAAGAAAGGGAGTTTATCAGGCGATGGAGAAATATGGGGTTAAACGTGAGGAAGTGTTTATCCGCACAAAGTTATGGAAGAATTATCGGAGTTATGACCTGACAATGAAAATAGTTTAGATAGTGTAGAGTTTAAAAAAGATGACTTGTTTATTATTGAAAAACAAATAATACGGATGTATGCACATAATTGACTAAAGATAATGAATATTTTATTCGATTTAAAATGTATATGAGTAAAACTGCATAAAAATAATAGATAAAAATTGTGAAAAAAAGGGAAAAGGCCAAAAGATTTTAAAAAATGCAGAAAAACAATTGACACCGTATATTGTAATGGATATAATGTGAAAAAAGAGAACGTTCACAAAAATGAGCGAAATATTATAATGATAATGGAGATATTGATATTGCCAGGGCGTAAGGCGTTTAGGGAGGCTTTGTAGTCCAACTCTTTTAAATACGAAAAGAGTATGTAATGAACAATAGAAAATCAATTAATAATTATGATAACGAAACGAGAAGTTACAAATACAAGGAGAATGTAAATGAAGAAAGAAATAGAGCGAGCCACCATCGAAGACGTTGCCAGACTGGCTGGAGTTTCCCATGCTACAGTGGGAAGAGTTGTAGGCAATTATGGCAGTGTTTCGGATAAAACCAGAAAGCGAGTAATGGAAGCTATTGAGAGTTTAAATTATAAGCCAAATGCCGTTGCTCAAAGTTTGAGAAGCAATAAAACTAATACTCTGGGAGTAATTGTTAGTAGTATAGATAATAACTTTTTCAGCAAAGTCATTAGCTCCATTGAAAATGAAGCAATGAAAAGCGGATACAGTGTTATGGTATGTAGTACACACGAAAATGCTCAGGAAGAGCTAAAGCTGGTTCGTGTGATGCAGAATCGACGAGTGGATGGAATCATCATGTCATCCTTAGGTGACAATAAGCTGGCAGCGGAGTTACAGAGTTATTCCATGCCCATTGTATTTATTGATCAGAGTATTCCAAACTTTCCTTTTGATCAGATTGACAGTACCCACTATCAGGGCACTTTCGAGGCAACGGAATATCTGATTGGATTAGGACACAAGAAAATTGGAGTTCTTGCAACTAGCAAATTCCCTTCTGTGCGCCAACGACTTCAGGGATATCAGGATGCATTACATAAGCATGGAATACCCTATGACCATACACTGATTGCAGACAGCCATGAGTGGGATTGGAATTTAGGACAGAGAATGTTGAGAGATTTGTTGGTGATCAATCATGATATTACAGCAATTTTGGTACTGAATAATAATTTATGTGACAGCGTTGTATTGGGAATGCGAGAATTGAACAAAAAAATTTACGAAGACATCTCCCTGCTGACCTGGGACGATACACCTCTGAATGAGATATTGGGTATTTCAGCTATTGTACAATTTCCTGAGATTATCGGAAGACTGGCAGTATCCCAGGCATTGAAGAGGGTAGAAGAAAGCAGCAGTGGGAGTCTGGAAAAGGAAGAGACCTATTATAAGAAGCTGGATACTCAGTTAGTGATTAGAGAATCCTGTAGAAAAATCACATAGCAGAAGGGATATATAATATCCTTTCTGCAAATTTTTAAAACAAAAATAGAACGTTCTCATTTCTCTCAGGAGAAATTGGAATATAAACATGAAAAAAACTAAAAGGAGGAAATGGTATGGATTTAATTATGGGGATGAACAGTGGATCGTCGTTTGATGGTATTGACGTGATTCTGGCAGAGACAGAAATTGGGGATGATGGATTTCCGAAGCCGCCCAAATTTCTGAAAGGAGCATCTTATGAGTGGCCGGAAGAGGTGGCAAAAATTGTTCGGGATGCATTTGTAAATAAAGTGGATATGGTAGGACTAAACAGACTAAATTACCTATGTGGGGCTGTGTTTGCAGAAAAGGCAGCACTTTTTCTAAAGGAGAATAATCTTGATGCGAAGGACATTAAGGTATTGGGACTGGATACTCAGACAATCTATCAGGAACAGGCAGACTATGTGGCCATGGAGAAGATGACAGAAGAGGAGAAAAGGGATTGGGTTGGCAGATGGATGTCGGGAACTTATCCCTGTGGAATGCAGATGGGAGATGCTTCTGTGATTGCCAACCTCACAAATATTGATACAGTCACTCATTTCAGACCGGCGGATCACAGTGTTGGCGGAGCGGCAGCACCTTTGATGCCTTATTTGGATTACATATTATTCCGCAGCGAGCCCGGGTATACGATGACATTGAACATAGGAGGCATCGCCAATCTTCATGTAGCTAATAGGGATAGAAGAAAAATGTTCGGATTTGACACCGGCCCAGGAAACATTGTCTCCAATTATATCTGTAAAGAATTATTGGGCGTAGAATATGATAAAAATGGTGAAATTGCTGCATCTGGTAAGGTGGATGATAAATTGCTGGATTACTTTATGCATCATCCGTTCTGGAATCGTCCGGTTCCACGTTCCGGATGGTCACAGGATTACAGTGCTGATTACATTCGAGGAGTGTTGAAGAAATTTTCTCATCTTTCCAAGGAAGATCTCCTTGCCACTGCATGTGCCTTTACAGGCGCCGCAGTTGCCCGGAGTATGGTGGAAAATATACCAGAAGAAATCATTCAATCCACCAAGAAGCTTTATGTAAGCGGTGGAGGTGTCCGTAATCCCCAGATTATAAAAGAAATACAGGAGCGGATTCCAGGAGATATTCAAGTGGTTTCTTCTGCAGAGATTGGAGTTCTGCCAGAGTACAAAGAAGCAGTGAAATTTGCTACGCTGGCTTATTCCACCATTCACTGTATTCCAGGTAATATTCCTGCAGCAGGTCATGCATCACAGTATGCAATTCTGGGAAGAATTGCTCTGGCGCCACGGCATATCTCAGGGGGTGCGGAAATCTAAGAGGCACGAAAGTATACAGAAGGGGTGTGGACATGGAACATAGCATAATTCTGGAAATGAAAAATATCGTGAAAGAATTTAACGGCATTCGTGTGCTGAATGAAGTCTCTTTCACTCTGAGAAGAGGGACTGTACATACGCTGATGGGGGAAAATGGTGCCGGTAAATCGACACTGATGAAAATATTGAATGGGGTTTATACAAAGACTGCAGGACAGATATTTCTGAATGGAAAGGAAGTGGACATTAAAAATTCCAAGGTGGCAAAGCAGTTGGGGATTGCCATGGTTCACCAGGAATTGAGTGCTTTTCCGGATTTAAGCATTGCTGCCAACATGTTTATGGGAAATGAATTCTGTTCCATGGGATTTATTGATGAGAGTAAGATGGCTTCCAAATGTGATGAAATTTTTGAGAAACTGGGGATTTCTCTTGATTCCAAGCGAAACATTGGGACATTGAGTGTGGCAGAAACTCAGATGGTGGAAATTGCCAAGGCCATATCCATCAATGCGGATATTATCATTATGGATGAGCCTACATCGGCTATTACGGAGGCGGAAGTGGAAAAGTTATTTCAGGTGATTGATGATCTGCGGGCAGAGGGGAAAGGCATTGTCTATATTTCCCATAAGATGGATGAAATATTTCAGATATCCGATGAAATCACGATTCTTCGGGATGGCCAATTTGCAGGAACTGACCTGGCAAAAAACCTGGATAATGACAAACTTATCAGCATGATGGTAGGCAGAACTCTGGAACAGCAATTTTATAAGACAGACCATGAGTTTGGAGATGCTATCCTGGAAGTGGATCAATTGACCCGAAAGGATAAATTCAGAAATGTGAGTTTCACCCTCAGAAAAGGCGAAATATTGGGATTGGCTGGACTGATGGGGGCGGGACGTACGGAGGTTATGGAAACCATCTTTGGTCTGGAAGAAAAAAGCAGTGGAACCATTAAAATTGACGGCAAAAGTGTGGAAATCCGAAAACCCAAAGATGCCATTTCACATGGAATTGCGTTTGTTTCTGAGGACAGGAAGCGTGTGGGGTTGAATCTTATTGGATCCTTGATGGAGAACATTACCCTGGCAAATTTGAAAAAGTATTGCAGAGGAGGATTTTTCATTAAGAGTAAAGAAGAAACCCAAATTGCAGATACCTATATTAAAAAATTAAAAATTAAGACTGACAGTGAGAATAAGCTTGCCGGAAACTTGTCTGGCGGAAATCAGCAGAAAGTGGTTTTGTCTAGATGGATTTCCTGTCAGCCTAGGATTTTAATCCTGGATGAGCCTACCAGGGGGATTGATGTGGGGGCAAAGGCGGAAATCTACCGGCTGATGGATGAATTTGTGAGGGAAGGCAATTGTATTCTCATGGTCTCCTCGGAGATGCCGGAAGTGCTGGGTATGAGTGATCGAATTGTAGTGATGCACGAAGGAGACATGGCTGCAATCTATGACCGTAAGGATGCTACCCAGGAGAAAATTATGGCTGCGGCATCTGGGCTTTAAGAAAGGGGGACTAAAATTGTGAAAAAAGATAAAAGTATATTATATTATTTGTTGAAATTTCGTGTACTAATTATTTTTATTGTAATGTTCTTGATTATGAGTGTGGTATCTGACAATTTTCTGACTCAAAATAACATTCTTAATATGCTACGTCAATGTGCATTTAATGGAATGCTTGCAGTGGGGATGACATTTGTTCTTATTACAGGAGGAATTGACCTGTCTGTTGGATCAATCCTGTCATTTTCAGCTATTGTGGGTTGTTCTTTTGTGACTACAGGAAGTCCCTATCCGCCCATTGTCGGTATCATTGTGGCAGTAGCCATCGGGTTGGCTATTGGATTGTTCAATGGAGCACTGGTTGCCTATGGTAAGGTTCCCGCATTTATTGTGACACTGGGATCTCAGCTTATGGCAGCAGGTGCGGCTCTGGTGTTCAACAACGGTTCTCCGGTCTCTAATTTAAAGGAATCCTATAACATAATTGGAGCGGGTAAATTATTTGGATTGATTCCGTTTCCCATTATTATTTTTCTGCTGATTCTGTTGGTGGGAGCTGTGGTGCTGAAGAAGACCAGATACGGAAGATATATCTATGCTGTGGGAGGCAATGAGACAGCTGCCAAAGCCTGTGGACTTTCCACCAAGAAGCTGATTATTTCTGTGTACGTTATTTCGGGTTTGTGTGCCGCTATCGCTGGAATTGTACTTTCTGCCAGAGTGAAGACTGCTACAGCCATTGCTGGAGAGGGATATGAGCTTGATGCCATTGCAGCAGCAGTTCTGGGTGGAACCAGTCTTTCCGGAGGTGTCGGGAATATGTGGGGAACATTAGTGGGCGTTCTGATTATTGGCCTTTTAAATAATGGGATGCAGATGCTGAATATCCAATCTTATTATCAGGACATTATCCAGGGATTTATTATTATTCTTGCAGTGTTTGTAGATGTGAAGGTTTCCAAGCATAAGAAAGATTGACTAAAAGGGGTACTATACGATATTTAGAAAACAGCTAAAAAGGAGAAGGAATAAATGAAAAGACGTATGATTTCAATGGCAATGGTTCTGACAATTACAGCTTTCACCATGATAGGGTGCGGGGAGGCACAGGAAGATACCGGTAGTTTGGAAAGTACAGAAAAGGGAGATGCGCAGGAGACGGTTTCGACAGATGGAGGAACAGTGGACTATAGCGGTATGACCATTGCTTGGTCTCCGGCTAACTTAACCAATGAATTGCAGGTATCGCTTACAGATACACTGAAGGAGGAAATGGATAAATTAGGATGTAAACTTCTGGTATCTGATCCATCTTCAGATTCAGGACTGCAGGTGGAGCAGGTCAGCAACTATATTGCACAGAATGTGGATATGATTCTTATGAGTCCGGTGGATGCTGCTGCCTGTGGAGTGGTGGTAACAGATGCAAAGGATGCAGGAATCCCTATGATGATTGTGAACTGTATGATGGACAACATGGATGAAGCTCTCTGCTACGTAGGGTGTGACGATACTACTGCAGGAGTCTCACTGATGGAGTACCTTGTGAAATGCATCAGTGGTTCTGGCAATATTGGGATTCTCCGTGGTCCTGATGGATTGGACGCCCAGATCAAACGTACAGCAGGAATAGATACCGTATTGGCAGAAAATAAAGATGTAAAAGTTTTTGACAGTCAGGCTGCAGATTGGAAGACAGCAGAAGCCATGTCCATCACAGAGAATTGGCTTCAGAATACTACACTGGATGCGGTGGTGTGTGAAAATGATGAAATGGCAATTGGTGTAGTGGAAGCAATCAAAGGACAGGGACTGTCATGTGAAGACGTAATTGTAGTGGGGATTGATGGGATTCCAAGTGCTATCGAATCTATTGCCAAGGGGGATATGAAGGCAACTCTGCTTCAGGATGCAGAGGCCATTGCCGTAAAGACTGTTGAAGTGATGCAGACATATTTTGAAGATGGAGAAGAAGCTGTGGAGGATGAATATATCATTCCCTGGACTTTAATTGATGAGAATAATATTGCCGAGTTTCAGTAAATTAAGGATATCTGGATAATGTATGTTGTTAATCCGCAATAAATTCTATGACATAAGAAATAAAACAAAACTTAATAAATAATAGGAGGTAGAAGTATGAAAGCGCTTGTTGTGGAAAAGCCGGGAGTTTTAAAGGTGATGGATGTAAGTGAACCACCCATGGGAGATTATGAAGCCCGTTGTGAAAATCTGTATGGAGCTACCTGTGCGGGAACAGATTTGAGTGTTATCGATGGAAAATTTGCCTGGGGCAATGTATATCCCTCTATCATTGGTCATGAGACCATAGGCAGAGTTGTGGAAGTGGGAAAAAAGGTACGCAATTTTAAAGTGGGTGATTTGATTTCTAGAGTATATACCAGGGAGACTGATGGTGTAGGGCTGAGCTGGGGAGGAATGTCAGAATATGGCTTGGCTGTGGACCATGAGGCAATGTGGGCAGACGGTATTGACCAGACCGAGTGGGATGGATATCGGGTGAATCAGGTGATACCCGAGGGTGTGATCGATCCTATAGATGCCACCATGATCATTACTTGGAGAGAAAACCTTTCCTGGATCAACCGCATGGGAGTATCACAGGGAGATAAAGTTCTTGTGGTGGGATCCGGTGCCAATGGTATTTCCATCGCAGCCTGTGCTGCGATCCGCGGCGGTGAGGTGACTGTTGTAGGAAATGAGAAACGAAGAGTGCCTTCCATGAAAACCGGGATTGCCGGCTATGTAAATTACAAGGAGAAAGATGAGGTAGAAAAGCTGATTCGGGAGAATCCATCTTCGTATGCATACCTCATCGATGCAACCGGCGTAAAAGAGACTTTGACTCCTTATATGTCTATGCTTCAGGAGGGAGGTACCGTTGCAGTATACGGCATGAATGATTTTTACAGCTATACATTTAATCCTATTTTAGGGCCTAAATCTTTCCGCTTTTATAACTCTTATGCAGGAGTTTATGATGAGGCTGAGACACATAAAGAGGTGATTGAATTGATTCGAGCCGGTAAACTGGATGCAAATAACTGGCTAGATAAAGAGAACATTTTTACCTGGGATAATGCACCGGATGCATATACTCACGTGCGAGAGAAGAAGGCAATTAAAGCAGTGATCAAATTATCAACAAAATGAGAGAATGAATGGAGGAACAACAATGGAAACAGTAAAACTTGGAAGAACGGATTTAGAAGTGACTAAATTATCGCTGGGCGGTTTATTTATGTCTGATTTGGTAGGGGATTTTGAGAAATCCAAAATCGCTACACAGTATGCATTGGATACTGGTGTACGGCTGATTGATACGGCACCTTCTTATTTTAACAGTGAGACTGTCCTTGGTAATATTTTAAAATCTTATGAAGGAAAGAAACCACTGATTTCCACCAAGCTGGGAATGCCAGAACCATGGAATCCAAAATCTAAAAAGGATATCATGGCATCTGTGGAGGGCAGTCTGGAGAAACTTGGAATTGATCATATTGATATTCTCTTTATTCACGAACCAGAACGCCGTCTCCAAATGGACTGGTGGGAGAACGAGGAGACCTACGATGGACCAGTGATGGAATGTCTGGAGGAATTGAAAGCGAAAGGCATAGTAAAATACACTGGTGTGGCAGGCACCTGTACTCATGAACTTGCCAAAATTATGGACACTGGACACTTTGACTGTGTACTGACTGCATTTAATTACAGTCTGTTGTGGAGGGAGGCAGAATATGAGATTCTTCCCGTTGCCAAGAAGCACAATATGGGTGTAATCTGTGGCTCTCCATTGCAGCAGGGGTCTCTTGCTGTTCGCCGGGACGATATCATTGAGAATGGAGCACCATGGATCAGCACTCCCCGTAAGGAACAGTTCAAAGCCCTGTATCGCTTACTGGATGAAACAGGAATGGATATCATCGAAATGTCTATGAGATTTGTAGTATCCAATCCTCTGGTACATTGCGTATTGACAGGTTCTCGTTCCAAAGAAGAGTTTATCAGTAATTGGAACGCTGTAGAAAAAGGTCCACTCCCAGTTGATATCTTGAAACGATTAGATGAAATCCGGGATATGGTCCCATTCAGACCTACAAACGAACAATTTATTCTCCCTTGGGGCAATGAATATCACGGAATTGGCTGGCTCATTTAAAAAATAACGGAGCTGTTGGGAAGTAGGTAGTTCAAAATGGGGGCTGTAAAAAAACTCCATAATTTAAGAATCGCCAGTTCCAGTAAATTGCTGGTTTTGGCGATTCTTTATTTTTATATCTATTATTTAAAATGATAACTGATTTTTTGGTAAAAAATGTACACTTAATAAGCATATAAAAGATAAGCCTTAGATTTTATATGCTTATTCTTTTCGCTGTCTTTTATTATGATATTTGTAAAGATTAAAACCACAGGAGATCAGCGTAAGTGAGGGTATGAAGAAAAGTCTGTAAATAGGATTCTTCTATGATAAGACTTGGTGGA
>ERZ894236.202-NODE-202-length-86691-cov-48.3687_pt1 | contig 86691 bp, 81 predicted proteins | sample MGYA00380297_ERZ894236 | MGnify/ENA primary metagenome ERZ894236 (study PRJEB32331, sample SAMN06328420) | human gut metagenome | biome: human gut microbiome; feature: stool | host: Homo sapiens | collected 2014-08-04 ... | reverse complement strand
AATAGCCCTTTGGAGGGCTAAGGCTAAACCACCACTTGAAGTGGTGGTTGTAACTAGATAACAGGAGGAAGCATATGAAAAGAAATAGATTATTTGTAACAGGATTAGCAATTCTAATGGTTTGTTCAATCGTAAGTGGCTGCGGAAAGAAACAGGAACCGACAGTTGAAAGGCAGCAAGTGGAAGAAACAAAGGGAAGTGATATAGCCACTGAAGAAAAAGAGGTTGTAGAGGAAGTGCCAGATGATGGAAAATTCCATGGGAAATGGATTGTGGATGCGGAATATGCAATCGGAAGAATCGGGGCAGAAGATACTTTGTTTGTGGATAGCCGTGGAGAAAAACAGGCAATTATGGGGACGATACAGGGGGCTGTCGCAACGGTATGGCAGGATTGGGCAATTCAGGAAGGTAAAGCAGGAGATGAGAATTGGGGATGTATCCTGGAACCAGAAGCATTAGCAGAGAAGTTAGGCAGTTTAGGTATTACAAAAGATAAAGAAATAATCCTTCTGGGGGAGACAGCCAATGGATGGGGAGATGACTCTCGCCTTCTCTGGGAACTACTGGCGGCAGGATATACAGATGTGAAAATGGTAGATGGTGGTCTGAATGCAATGAAAGAAGCAGGAGCAGCTACACAGTTTCTTGCATCGAATCCGCAGCCGGCGGAAGTAACGATTGATAAGATTGATTACACGCATGTAATGACGACAGAAGAATTACAGAAAAACTATGATGACTATAAGATTGTAGATGTGCGTACAGATGACGAGTATAATGGTGCAATATTATATGATGAGGCACAGGGCGGTCATCTTCCGGGAGCAATTCATATCCGATATACAGATTTATTCCAGGAGGATGGAACATTGAAACCGAATAAAGAGTTAGTACAGATGTTTGAAGAGGCAGGTCTTTCCAAGGATGATGCCATTGTTGCTTACTGTACAGGTGGAATCCGTTCTTCTTATATGCAGTTAGTTTTGGAAATGTGTGGATTCGAGAATTCATATAATTATGATCAGTCTTTCTGGAGATGGGCAGTTGTAGGAGAGGTAGAGTAAGAAACATGGTCAGCGTAATACTATGTACTTATAATAGAGAAAAGACAATCTGTGAAGCTGTTGATAGCATTCTGGCGCAGACATATAGGGATTTTGAACTGCTTATCGTAGATGATGGTTCTACAGATGGAACAAGAGCGTTGCTGGAAGAATATCGGGATGAACGTATGAAATGTATCTATTTGCCGGAAAATTCTTATTACTGCTATGCGGCTAATATTGGCATCGAGCAGGTATCTGGTAAATATGTGGCATTTGCTACCAGTGATGATGTCTGGATGCCGGAAAAATTAGAAAAGCAGGTGCGATATCTGGAGGAACATCCAAAATGTGGAGCCGTATTCTCAAAAGTCGCTCTTATAGGCAAAGAAGGAGAACAAGTAGAGAAAGAATATCCAGAAATTATGAAGATGTTCGAACAGGACAATCGAAGCAGAACAGAATGGATGCATCGTTTTCTTGAAGAGGGAAATTGCCTGTCACATCCAGCTTCGATTGTCAGAAAAAGTATCTTAGATAACATAGGCGGATACAATCTCTTATATGCACAGTTGGCAGATTTTGACCTGTGGGTCAGAATTGTCATAGAAAGTGAAATATACATTCATCCGGAAAGATTAGTGAAATATAGATGGTATAGTGAGAAGGGTCAGATTAGTGGATTGACAGAAGAGAAATGGATGCGAATGGTTCATGAATTTACTATGATTAAGAGAAATCTTCTTGAAAACTTAGAGGATGAGAAATTCAAGGAGTTCTTTCAAGAGATGTTTCTTAATCCAGAATCTTCTACACACGTAGAGCTGGAATTTGAGCGGGCATTTCTTATGATGGAAAAGGGTATAGATTTTACGAGGATAAACTTACTTGGATTCCAGAAGATAGAAGAGGCTTTGCGAATACCCGGTGCCATGAAAGTTTTGAAAAAACATTTTGGTATGCGGATTCAGGATTTATATAAGCAAACTGGTCAGAAGTGGTATCTGGATGTGTCGAAAGAGCAACTGCAAAATTTGGAAGAGCAGCTGGAATATTTGGAAGAAGAAAGGAGAAACCTCCAGATAGCTATCGTTCAATGTGAGAAGGAATACAATGGGATTCTTCAGTCAACTTGTTGGAAGATAACCAAACCACTAAGAGCAGTTTTGGATATCATAAAAGGAAAGTAAGACGCAAAAGAAACTGACGACAAAAAAGAATGATAGAGATTATGAGACACAGCATGATTCCTATAAAATAGGATGGTGCTGTGTTTTCTTTATACAAAATGCCTATAAATGGCCAATAATATAAAAAATAGTAATTGGACAACCATCGGAAATAGAAACTAGAATGAAGATGTATTATTATGCCTAAATTGAGGAGGAACGGTATGAAAAGAAAGAAGGAAGGTGCAGTTTTACTAGCGCTGTTGTTAAGCATTTGCATGACGTTTACTACGTTTGCAGCGGATATTCCGATGGATGCTGCAGTGGCAGCAACAGAGGAAGGAGGAGAATCTGAAGAGTCGAAAGAAAGTGGCGACAGTGTCGAATCTGTGCTGCCGGAAGAAAATTCAGCACAGGAAGAACAAGGTTCAGAGATATCGTCTGAAGAGAACGTGGACTTGCAGGGCGCTCAGTATGTGGCACCTGCAGCAGTAGAGGCTGCAGCAAATGATGAATGGACAGCGGCAGACTTTACATATGGAGAGGCTAGCCAGACATTGACCGGGTGTGACTATAAGAGGGAGATTATTGTTAAGGGACAAGTTATTAAAGGATTATCAGAATCAGGGCAGGAAAAGATTGCGATAAATAAGAATCTGGTAATTCCATCTCAGACACCAGACGGTACCACAATTGTAGGAATTGGACAAAGTGCGTTTACAGGGATGGGAATTGAGACAGTTGTATTTCCAGAGAATATGATGATACCGTATGATGACCAGCTTACAGGTGTGATCCATGAGAGAGGCAATTTTATTATTCAGTCTAGCGCATTTGCCAATAACAATATCAGCAATATTGAGTTTCCGGAAGGGATTCTTTATATTGATGCATTGGCATTTAAGAATAACAAATTATCGAGTGTAACATTTCCACATACGTTGTGGATGGTAGGCAACAGCTCCTTTGCTAATAATCAGCTGACAAAAGTGAATTTCTGTCTGAATCCTGATTTTATGTTCCAGATGGACAGTCTGGCATTTGCATATAATCAAATTAAATCCGTTACGTTGCCATATAATTGCGAAAAAGTATATATGTATACATTTATGGGAAATCCGGGAATGGAATCTCTTTCTCCGGATGCTCCGGAAAAGTTCCAGGGAACAGGCGGCGTTGTGTATATGTATACCCAGAATCCAGAACACTTTAATATGGACAGGATTCATCATATTGAAAGAACTGCTGCAAATCAGAAATCATGGTTTCAGAAACTGGTTTTAGGAGATGAGCCGATAATTGATCTTTCATGGAAAAGTGAAGATTTTACTTATGAAGGAACATGCATTACCGGATTATCGGATAGTGGTATTACAAAGAGAACGGATAACAAGAATCTTGTTCTTCCGGACAAAAATCCAGAAGGAGAGTATATCACAGAGATAGCAGCAGGAAATTCAGAGACTCAAGGAACGTTTTCGACAGAGGATGAGGTATTTCAAAGCGTGAAGCTCCCGTCCAAGTTGGAAATCATTGGTGACTATGCATTTAAAAATTGTCCTGTTACAAGTCTGGATTTGCCGGTTACAGTAAAGACAATCGGAAAAGAAGCATTTGCCGGCAATCAGTTGCCAGAGTTAGCAATATCGGGAAATCTAAAGGTAATTGATGCTGGTGTCTTCGCACAGGCTGGTACAGAAGGAACACTTAAGAGTCTGGAACTCCAGGAAGGGATTACTAAGATCGGGGCAGAAGCATTTGCAAATAGCGGGCTTACAACAGTAGCATTGCCAATGAGTCTTATGGCATTAGATAAAGATGCATTCAAGGGTAGTACTGCAGGTGTAGTGGAACTTAGTACAGATAATTATCGTCATATTGAAGATAAAGAGAATTTTGCGGAGTCAGAATATCATACAATCAAACTGAATACCGCAAATTGGAAGAGTGAAGATTTTACTTACAATGAAGAAGGAACTATTCTTACTGGATTATCAGACAGTGGTATATTAAAACGGAAAGAGAACAAAAAGCTGATACTTCCGGATAAAGGGCCGGGCGGACTGGATATTACAGGAATCGCAAGTGGCGATTCCAATGTAAGCTATGGCATATTCGGTGCAGAAGGTGAAGTGTTCGAAAGTGTGGAGCTTCCGGAAAAACTGGAGACTATCGGTGATCGGGCATTTTTGAATAACAAGTTGACGTCGGTAATATTTCCAGAGACAGTGACAAGCATTGGGCTGCAGGCATTTGCACTCAACGATCTGTCAGAGGTTGTATTACCGGATAGTGTGACATCACTTGGTGGAGCAGCATTTTCAAACAATATCCACTTGACGAAGGTTCAACTGTCTGCGAATCTGAAGGTTATTCCGGCAACAGCTTTTGGAATTACTCTTGCAAATACTTTAAATGTGGGTCTTGTTCAACTTACAATTCCAGAAGGTGTTGAGAGTATTGGCAGTGGGGCCTTTGGCGGACATGAGATTCAGACACTTACACTTCCTGTTTCATTAAAGAAAATTGACAGCAGAGCGTTCAAGAGTAATCAGATTCAGAATTTATATATTCCGGATAATGTGACAGAGCTCGGAAGCAGTGCGTTTGAGCAGACTTCCGGAAAGAATTGTTTAGCGTCTGTCCGTCTGCCGGAAGGATTGTTAAAGATTAATTCTAAAACTTTTGCAAACGCAGCACTTACAAGAGTCGATATTCCATATAGTTTAACGACGCTTAATAAGAATGCTTTTTATGGAAATAAAGATGGTTTTGTTCAGGTATATACACCAAATGATGAACATATAAGTTTTGAAGTGTCAGGGGCGACATTCCAGATACATATACGGACGGATGTCTGGACAATTAAAGACTTTGCATACGATGGTGCGAAGATTACAGGTCTGTCAGAAACTGGAATTAAGAAACGTGAAGAAAACAGGAATCTTGTTCTGCCGGATAAGACACCGACCGGCGACTATATTACGGAGATCGGTGCCGGAAAGCCGGGAGAATATGGATTGTTCGGAGCAGAGAACCTGGGATTCGATAGTGTGAAATTGCCATCTCGTGTAGAGAAAATAGGAAATTTTGCATTTCAGAATAATGGTCTGAAAGAAGTAAGCTTCCCGGATAGATTATCTGAGATTGGAGTAGCGGCATTTCAAATTAATCAGTTGGTAAATATTGTATTGCCGGATAGTGTTACAACACTTGGGGGCGGTGCATTCGGAACGAACCCTACGCTGCAGAGTCTTGTATTGTCTGAGAATATTAAAGACATTCCGGCAGGCGCATTCGGCTGCAGTACCAAAACAGAGTATATGACAGGATTTACTTCTGTTGAGATTCCGGAAGGCGTTGTAACAATCGGAGACAATGCATTTGCAGGAAACAATTTTACAGAGATTGTAATTCCATCTACCGTGAAGAGCATTGGAAAGTATGCATTCTCTACGAAAAATACTTTAAATGAAGTAACGACATTAATTCTTCCAGAAGGATTAACAACAATTGGAAACAGAGCATTCCGTAATCAGAATATCCTGACGGTAGATCTTCCGTATTCTGTAACAGCGCTTCCGAAGGAAGTATTTGAAAAAGAATTTAAAGATGGAACAAGTGGTGTAACAACCGTAAGAGTTGAGAATTATCAGCAGTATACGGATAAAACGTTATTTAAAGATTCGGACTATCATGTGTATGAAATTAATGCCGATACATACAAAGCTACAGATTTCGTGTATGACAGTGAGAACCCTGTAATTATAACTGGACTGTCCGACAATGGAGTAATGAAGAGACCATTGAATAGGAATCTGGTAATTCCGGCTCAGAACACAACAGGTGAAACTGTTATAGAAATTGCAAACGGTGTAGCCGGTGGATATGGAGTTTTCGGGACAGAAGGAGAAGGATTTGACAGTGTTTCATTCCCGGAATCCTTAAAAAAGATTGGAAATTTCGCATTCAGAGACAATGGATTAAAGAATGTAAACTTTACAAACGGTCTTGAGAATATTGGAATGCAGGCATTTGGACAGAACTATATCGAAGAGGTTATCTTACCTGACAGTGTGAACACTATGGGGTCCGGTGCATTTGCAACCAATCCTGAACTTAAAAAGGTAGTACTGTCAAAAGGAATGACGGAGATTCCTGCATCTGCTTTTACGAATAATACTCCGGCTAAGAACTTTACAGTTCTTGAGATACCGGAAGGAATTAAGACAATCGATAACTATGCATTTTCTGGAAATAGCCTGTCAGAAGTTCGGATTCCATCTACGGTGACGAAGATTGGAAGTAGAGCATTTGCGCAGACAGCGGACAATGCGACAATTACAAATGTGAATCTGCCATCAGGGCTGCTGGAGATAGGCAGCAGAGCATTTACGGAAACACTTATTACAAGAGTGGACATTCCGAATAGTCTGGAAAAACTTGCAAAAGATGTTTTTCGAAATGCTGCAGGAAGAGTCGTGAGTATTCATACTTCTAATAAGGATCATCTGACAAATGCAAAAGGCTTCTATGCTACATCGGATTGGCATAAAGTAGTGTATAATCAGCTTGTTGAATCTGGATGGTCCGAAGACGATTTTACATATGACGGATCAGTGATTACCGGATGGTCAGAAAAGGGAAATCAGACAAGGCTGGAAAATCATAATCTGGTACTTCCAAGTACGAATCCGGAGACCGGAGAAGATATTTCTATGATTGGAGAGGCTGCTTTCCAGATTCCGGACGATGAATGGGAACAGGGAAAGAACGGCATTTATTCTCCAAATGGAATGGAATCTGTTTTACTGCCGGAAAGACTGATTGAGATCGGAAATAAAGCATTTCAGTATAACAGTCTGGTAACGGTTGAATTTCCTGCATCCGTGACAACAATAGGAGAAAGTGCATTTAACTCTAATAAGTTAGAAAAACTTATACTTCCTGATACCATCACAGAAGTTAAGGATGGTGCATTCTCAACAAATGTATTGACAGAAATTACATTATCTGACGGAATGACCAGAATAGCACAGGCAGTATTCTCGATGAACATTAATCTGACACATATAGAAATTCCTGATACAATCACAGAAATCGATGATTTCGCATTTGCGGGAGCAAGACTGGAGACATTGGATATTCCGGAATCAGTAGAAAGAATTGGCAGAAAGGCGTTCCATTTGCATCATCTGACAGAACTTACAATACCGGGAAATGTAAAAGAAATCGGAGAATCAGCTTTTGAAGGGACGTTCAAGGCACTTACTTTGAAGAAACTGGTACTGGAAGAAGGAATCGAGAAGATTGGATTAAAAGCATTTAAAGAAGGTTATCTTGAAAGTGTGGAGCTGCCGTCTACTTTGATGAGTCTGGCTGATGATACATTTATGAATAACACAGGAACAGATAATAGTTATGTGGTGGAGTGCTATACAAGTAATCCGGCACATCTGAAGTTCCAGAGTTCTAAGTATCACAAGATTATCTACCGGGCTCTAGTATGGGATGTAGATGATTTTACTTATGGTGATGGTGTAAATGAAAGTGATACAGTAATTACAGGATTATCGGAAAAAGGTCTTAAGAAGCTGGAGAATTGTACAGATCTCGTTCTTCCACAGAAGAATGCGGAAGGAAAAGTAATAACGGGAATCGGAGCATATGCATTTGCCGATCTTCCATTTAAGCTTACAAGTGTTGTGTTCGCAGATGGTCTGTGTGATATTGGAGAAGGCGCATTTAAGGATAATGCACTTCAGGAAATGACATTACCATCATCTCTTAAGAGTATCGGAGCATATGCATTTGCCGGAAATCGCATTACAGAAATCGTATTACCGGAGAAGGTAGAGTCAATGGATAAGACGGCTTTTGACTCGAATAAAGATGCTGACGGAAATAAAGTGGTCGTAAAAGTATATATTACAAATCCGGGGCAAGAGAAGTTGCCGGAATCTGATGGATATGAAATAATATTTACAAAAGAGGTTCCGGAGCAGAAACCTGCAGAATCACAACAAGATGAGTCAAAGAGTACTGCTGTAAAAACAGGAGATCCGGCCAATACTGTACCGTTACTCGTGGGCATGTGTATTGCTATGTCAGCGATAGCTTTATTGTTAAAGAGAAGAACAAGTTTGAGACACTAAGAGTCAAAATATAAAAGATGCAGTGTTGTTCTAAGAATGGAATGACGCTATATTACAATGCATAAACTCGATGGTAGGAGGAGAAAAATGAAGAAACTAAGGAAGATTGTAGCATCGATAGTGATGTTGTCCGTGGCATTTTGTATGGTGCCGGGTATGAGCGCCCAGGCGGACACTTGCGGAGGTCTGGAAGAGGTGGATGTGTATACACCGGGCGAGGATGAGGTGATTCAGGATCCGGCACTCCACTGGGCGGTAAGATCCGCAATGAATGCCATTAAAGCAAGACCAAAGCTTACAGCAGAGATGGTTGGGGATCCATCAGTAAAAAATATTTCTTACGAGCAGTGTAACCATCCGGAGGATTTCGAACAGTGGACGCAGCCGTACTGGATCGAGGATCTATCAGGCCTGGAATATGCGAAATCAGCTAAGATGATAGATATTGGTTATACATCATCTGTAGAGGGTAAGTCTATCAAGGATTTGCGTCCGCTTTCTGGGCTTACGCAGCTGGAAGAGCTGATTCTGAAGCAGGATGGTATTACCGATATTAGTCCGGTTAAGAATTTGGTAAATCTTACAGTCTTTGACGTATCAGTAAACCGTGAGATTCAGGATGTTTCGGCTATTGCAGATATGACAAAGTTAAAGAGATTGAATATTTCATTTAATAAGGTGGAAAATATTGACGCGATAAGTGGACTGGTCAGTCTGGAGTATGCAGATGTTTCCAAAAATAATATATCTACTTTGCCAGATATGAGCAAACTGGAAAAACTGACTGCATTAAATATTTCTCACAATAATTTGACTGATATTTCAGCGCTTGCAGATGCAAAGAATCTGACAGAACTGAATTTGAAAGGAAATACAGGCGTTACGGATCTTAAGCCTCTGGCAGAGTTGATCTACCTGGAGAAGGATAAAACATTTCTTCCGGATGACAGCAAGAAAGATGATTTATTTGCTGCAATTGCAGTAAATCAGCTGTTCTGGAAATTCAATATCAGCAAGATGACAACCAGTGATCTGGAAAATGTTGGACTTGCCTTGGAAGCTTATGAGGCGTTAACTGCAGATCAGAAAGCATACATGGACAGTGACCGTGTGAAAGCAGCAAAGGACAACAAAGAAAAAGTAGAAAATGGACAGGCACCGGACTATTACCCAGAATATGATGAAGGTGGAGAAAAGCAGCCGATATGGAATCGAATCGAGATCAAAGTTGTTGATAAATATGGAAATCCGATGCCGAATGTTGCATTTGAAAAGACGATGTCCGGTTCAGTTGTAAAAGAAGCGGTTACTGATGAAAATGGTGTATTAAGCATAGCCCATACGACATTGGATTATCTTGGAGAGTGTGTGATAGCGCCAAAAGGTGATACATATGTGGCAATTCCGGAGCAAGTTACTTATACAGTACTGGTCGGAGGGATTACCGAAAGTATTAACGGGAAACTGGCAAATGGTTTTGAAGAGTTAGAGATGGTTCTGTGGCCAAAAGATGAATATGTGGATAAGAGTGCGCTTCAGAACGCAATCGAATCAGCCGGATCTGTAGAAGAGCAATATAAGTATACAGCAGATAGTTATGCAACTTATCAGGAAGCACTTACAAAGGCACAGCAGACATATGATGATGTAGATGCAACAAAAGAAGAAACAGCTGAGGCCGAAGCTAAACTGACTGCAGCAATTAATGGGCTGACGAAGACAGATATTTTGACTCGGTTGAAACTGATCGTTAAAGATGAGAATGGTAATCTATTTACCAGACCGTTCAAATTCCAGATTCGTGTACCTGACACAGGTGCAGAAGCGTGGAATGATAAGTCGGATGCATATACAGGAACTGCTTATCTTCAGGCATCTCCAGGATGGCAGGATGGAAAAGAGTGGGAAGTTCTGGCTTGCTATGAAGAACCTTATAAGATAGAGCCATTCCGGGTAACCATAGGAGTAAAAGACGGACAGAGATATTTTAAGACCGTTGACGGTGAAACTGTAGGTGTAGATTTTGAAAAGCAAGTTGTGGCAAGAGGCATACAGTCAGCAGAGGCAACGATTCAACCAGACGGTACTGTACTTCAAGCATACATTGAGAAGGCAAAAGCATACGATGTAGCTGAGTGGATGCCTTCTACCTGGAAAGTACTTCAGGAGAAAATCACAGCCGCTGAAAATGCAGTAAATACAAGTGGTGCAACACAGGAAGTATATAACCAATGTGCAGCAGAGCTACTCAGGGCAATGAATGGACTGAAGCCGATTGCAGATAAGACAGAGTTAAAGAAACAGGTAGAACTGGAATATTCATACAGTGAAACTTCCTTTACAGCTACAAGTTGGCAGGCATATCAGGTAGTACTACAGCAGGCAAAGGCAGTATTAAATAATGGTGATGCAGAACAGCAGCAGGTAGATGATGCGGTAGCTGCATTGAAAGAGGCTCGCAGTCAGTTAGTTGTAAGAGCAAATACAAAAGCACTTGAGCAGAAGATCAGTGAGGCAAAAGCCCTAAACAGTGATGACTATGAAAGTGGATTTGATGCGTTGCTTGCAGCAATCGCAGATGCTGAGGCAGTGTGCAAGAATGCAGATGCAACACAGGGAGAAGTTGATGCACAGGTAACAGCAATTAGCAATGCAATTGCAGGTTTAGTGAAAAAACCAGTAGAAGTAGACTATTCATGTTATCCGGGCGTGTTTAAGGCCAAAGTTATAGATGAGAATGGTCAGCCACTGGAAGGCGTGAAGTTTGATGCTTATGTGGATGGAAAAAAAGTAGAGGATACCTATAATGAATTGAAATCTACATCACAGGGAATCATTCAGTGGTATGTAACTTCGGGTGAGACATATATCAAACTTGCTGATGACAGGTTTACTACTCTGGATGAACATTGGTTTGTTGCTTCCGGAGCAGGATGGACGTCTGCTATGACATCCATTGACGGCAAGCCATATGCAGAGGGAACAAAACTGACTTATACACTGAAGAAATCCGGTGGAGAAACACCAGATCCGGGAGAAGCAGTATTATCAGATAAAAAAGCATTCCGTGCGAAGGTTGTGGACGAAAGTGGAAATCCGGTCGGTGGAGTAAGCTTTACACAGACACCGGATTACCAGGACGTGACACTGAGTGATATTACAAGTAATGATAATGGAGTAATTGAATATACAGTGACTGGAAATGACGGAGGGCTGAAGGTTGAGATTAGATTAAAGGAAGGACAGGCAGCAGGAGAGAATCAGACCTGGAGCTGTGAGGAAATCCATACATATCAGACCAATTTTGTGTGGCCAACACCGGCTATCACATCTGTAGACGACGTTTCTGTTGATGAGACAACAGAAATCGTATATACATTGAAGAAAGTTGGCAGTAGTACCCCGGAACCGGGAACAGTAGATAAGTCCAAGCTAAAGGAACGTTTGGATGTAGCAAGTCTCTTTGATGGTAAAGAAGCGGACTATACAGCAGAATCTTATCAGGCGCTTCAATCTGCAAAAGCAGCAGCGCAGTTGGTGTATGACAAAGTGGATGCTACACAGCCGGAAGTAGATGAAGAGTATCAGAAACTGGATGCAGCAATCAAAGGAATGAAAGAAGTAGAAAAGCCAATTGTAACAGACAAATCTAATATCCGCATTCTGGTTGTCGACGAAAATGGTCAGAAAGTAACAGACAGTATTGCATTTGCGCTGAAACAGGATTCTTATGCAGGAACTGCATACAGTGCAAATGGAGTTGTTGAGTATACAATCAGCGATGCAGATCAGGGTGTGGCAAAAATTACCGTGTCACTTAAGAATGAGAGTGTAGTGATTAATGGAAAAGAATACTATGCAGAACCTGCAAGCCACGAATTTACACTTTCTTCAAGTTCACTGGGAGTTGTGATTACTACCGTTGACGGAGAGGTATTGGAAGATACCAGAGAAGTGAAATTTGTACTGAAGGAAAAGGAAGTCGGCATAGATACAGACAAGCTTGAATCAGAGCTTCAGACAGCCAAAGCAATCGAACAGGGCAATTATACCCGGAACAGTTATAATACGCTGCAATCAGCAATCAGCGCAGCAGAAGGGCTTCTTAAATCTGAGACACTTACCCAGCAGGCAGTGAATGATGCGGAAGCAGCACTTGTGTCTGCAAGAGAAGGATTAAAAGAAGTAACAGGTATGCGTACACTTCAGATTCCGGTAGAAGGAGATGCTCCGGCAAATCTGGAATTTGTAAGATATGATGTGAAGTATTCCGTAGCAAATAAATTATTTGCCAATGACGGAGCACTTACATGGGCACCGGGAATATACGATGAGGGAGAATACGAATTCTATCTTCCGGATACTTCTGCGTACATCGCAACACCAGGTTTAATCAAGGTGCAGGTGGAAAAAGAAGATGGAACGCCGGTTATTAAAACAATCAACGGTGTACCGGCTGCAGAGGCAGAGGCGAAATTTGTGATTTCTGCGAAAGGAACAGATACATCTGATATTCTGACCTTCCGTGCATTAGTACAAGACGATAAAGGAAATGCACTTTCCGGATTGAAATTCAATATTGAATTCAAACAGATTGAGCAGACAGTTGTAAATGCAGAGAAGGAAGCAAGAGAAGCTGCCTATACAGAAGAAGTTATCAGTGATGAAAATGGTATCATTTCTTATCAGGTAACAATGTGGGATACCAACACAGAGGCAACAGTATCTTTACAGGATGGTCAGGGATGGACAACAGATCAGGTAGCAGTATTTTCAGTGATCGCAGATCCTGCAGATCCGGACAGGGCTATCATTGAGAAGATTAATGGCGCCGCACCGGCAGATCAAAAGGTAGTATTTAAGATTCAAGAAGAGGGCGGAGTTCCTGCACCGGATCGCACCAGACTGGACGCAGCGATGGAACAGGCTGCAAAAATAGATGCATCCTTGTATACTGAAGAAAGTTACCTTGCAGTAACAACTGCGCTTGAAGCCGCACGTAAACTTGGTGATGGCGCAGCGCAGGAAGAGCTTGACAATGCAGCACAGGCAATTGAAGCTGCGATTGGAGCGCTTCAGAAAAAAGACCCGAAACCGGTTGAACCAGAAAATCCAGGCGAACCAGACAGGCCAGGAGAGACAGATACACCGGATTCCGGTAACGGCAATGGAAATCAGAAGCCACAGAGCCAGAACTCTGATAAGACAGCAAATAATCAGAAAGCTGTAAAGACAGGTGACAGTGCGCAGACTCTTCCATTACTTGCAGTAATGATAATGTCTTTATGTGTGCTGGGAGTTTCCCTGAAAAAGAGATGCAGATAAAGAACAAGTTGTAATCTTACAGGTCACGTTATAAGAAGTAAGCTGTTGATCTAGCTCGAATAATATAGTTGGATTTATCTCTAGTTGCTGTAGAAGGGAAGCAGCACGTTTCCGGGTATCATTATCTGGTTTCAGCATAATAAAAGAATCCTGTTCGAAAAATTTAAGTGGAACAGGCTTGAAAGAATCATTTAAGAACGAACCGTTTCTTATCATCTCTGTGGAGATCTGATAGGAGGCGGTTTTTCTGGTAGAGGCAAAATGTCTTGGAACTGCAAGTAACAGATGCTCTTCCGGGAACATCCCAAAGTTTGTGTAAACCTTCAAACTGATGTAAAATAAACTTACCAGTTTGGAGGTTTGTTTTATGGCAAGGAAAAAAGATACCCCACAAAAAGCAGCTCTTCGGGAAATGATGGGCAACTATCTGAAAGAGAACAATGTAAAGGTCAAGGATAGAACCGATGTCAACTCTATCATGCGGGATATGATGTCCATCATCATGGAAGGTGCTCTGGATCAGGAAATGGATGAAGAACTAGGATATCCCAAGTATGATTAACGCAACAAGGAAACGGATAATTCCAGAAACGGACATTCCCAGAAGAACATGACTTAAGCTTGTGATCGGACATAGCCAGTCAACTAACCGGATTACAGCCGACATCGTGATGCAGGCTATCAATGACAGCACCCTCGTCTGAGAAGACTCCCGCAATTAATTTGCGGGTGTCTTTCTGTCAGGAAAACAATTCGCAGAAACAATTACTTTTAAAGTGACTAACCTATCTGTAGAGATCCCAAATCAGCACGAAATAATCTGCCGGATGGAACATCATTTAATTTGCCGGACAACACCAAGCCATCTGGTACAGGATCAGTAGGAAATAAACCCCCAATGGGGTTACTTCTGGGGGAGAGGGATGCTATAATAATCATAAAGCAGAGATATTAGGGCAGCCCAAGAGGCTGCCTGAGGCCGGGAGAATGTGTCTCAAGAATTCAGTCGGATATCTTTAATATCCTGCTGTGCGAGACGGATAACCGACAGATTGAATATGGACTGATACCGCCGGATGAATTTATTCCGTTCGAGCAGGTGTGCCGCCTCTTAAGGAACTGGCAGGACAGCCGTAAGAGGGTGCTTCCAATCTCTGTCAACCTTTCCCGGATGCATCTGGGAGAGGCCGGGTTTAGCCAAAGAACTGCATATGAAAACGGTGGCGGAAGGCATTGATACCAGCAGCCTTGTGAACTTCCTGAAAGAAGAAGGCTGCGACATGGTGCAGGGATATGTGTTCTACAAGCCTATGCCAGCCCGGGAATTTGAATACGAGATACTGGAGAAAGAAAGTGGGACGGTTGTATGAAACGCAAGATAGATATGAGTGAAATATCAGATGGAAAATTATATACGGCAAATGACATGGTAAGGGCAGACTGCCATGACTGCGAGGGGTGTTCCGCCTGCTGTAAAGGGATGGGGAATTCGATTCTTTTAGATCCGCTGGATGTATGGCGGCTGTGCACGGGACTTTCGCTGGACTTTGACGGTCTGATGAAGAGATGCCTGGAACTGCACGTGGTGGATGGAATGATACTTCCCAACTTGAGAATGGATAGGGAAGGCGAAACGTGCACGTTTCTGGATAAACAGGGAAGATGCGCAGTCCACCCATACCGGCCGGGCATATGCAGGCTGTTTCCATTGGGAAGATATTATGAGGAAGAGGGCTTCAAGTATTTTCTGCAGGTTCATGAGTGCAGGAAGACGGACCGGGGCAAGATCAAGGTGAAGAAATGGGTGGATGCGCCGGATCTGAAGGCTTATGAAAAGTATATCTTTAGCTGGCATGATTTTTTAAGAAAGTGCGAAGAAGGATTAAACGGACTTGATGAAGAGCAGACAAGGATTCTCAACCTGTATGTCTTAAAGACCTTTTATCAGACCGCATATCCAAAAAACCCGCAGGCACAGGCATTTTACGAGGAGTATAGCCGCAGGCTTGCGCAGGCGAAGGAGACGCTGGGAATGGAGGTGTCCGCATGTATATAGCAGATCTGCATATTCACTCCCGCTATTCCCGGGCCACCAGCAAGGACTGTACCCCGGGGCATCTGGATCTTGGGGCAAGGCGCAAAGGAATCCACCTTGTGGGAACCGGGGACTTTACCCACCCCGCTTGGAGGGAAGAACTCAAGGAAAAACTTGTGCCGGCTGAAGACGGGCTCTATGTATTAAAGGAGGAGTACCGGATTCAGGACGAAACCTGTACAGATAGGATAATTCCCCGATTCGTGATTACCGGAGAGATCAGTTCCATCTATAAAAAGAACGGAAGAGTGAGGAAGGTACACAGCCTGATTCTGCTTCCTGGCCTTGAGGAGGCGGAGGTGATATCCAGGAAGTTGGAGGCCATCGGAAATATCCATTCTGATGGAAGGCCGATCCTGGGGCTGGACTGCCGCGACCTGCTGGAGATCGTGCTGGAACTCTGCCCCGAGGCAATCTTTGTCCCGGCCCATATCTGGACGCCTCATTTCTCATTGTTTGGCGCGTTCTCCGGATTTGATACGGTGGAAGAATGCTTCGGGGATTTGTCGCCCCATATTCATGCCATGGAGACCGGACTTTCTTCGGATCCGCCCATGAATTGGCGGGTATCCGCCCTGGATTCCTATCATCTGATCTCCAATTCGGACGCCCATTCTCCAGCGAAACTGGGAAGGGAGGCCAACCTTCTGGATATCGAGTTGTCCTATCAAGGTCTCTATGATGCGATCCAGAAAGGCCAGGGACTGACTGGCACCATAGAATTCTTTCCGGAAGAGGGGAAGTATCATTTTGACGGACATCGGAAATGCAACCTTTGCCTGAGTCCTCTGGACACGGAGAAATATCAGGGAATCTGCCCCGTGTGCGGCAGAAAGATTACCATCGGCGTATCCCACCGGGTAGAGCAACTGGCGGACCGGGCGGAAGGCTATGTAAGAGCGGATGCCAGGCCATTCGAGAGTCTGGTGCCTTTGCCGGAAGTCATCGGTGCTTCGGTAGGGCACTCGGCAGCCAGCGCCAGGGTGCAGAAGGAATATCAGAACATGCTGCGACGCCTGGGGTCAGAATTCGATATCTTAAGAACCATGCCTTTGGAGGAAATACGCAGCGTGTCGGGATATTTGATATCCGAGGGAATCGGAAGGCTGCGGGATGGAAAGGTAGAGAGGATTCCGGGGTTTGACGGGGAGTATGGGACTATAAAATTATTCGCTCCTTCAGAAATAGAAAATACCAGCGGCCAGATGGACTTCTTCGATCTGCTGGGAGGAAAGAAAGAAGGCGATGGAAAAAGCGCCAAAGCAAAAGACAGGGTAAATGCAGCCATAGAAGATGGAATAACTTCCGCGAAAGCAAAGCAGCCAGAAGAAGACGGCAAGGAGCAAGGCTCAGGTACCAAATTGCCGCTGTCTGACAGGCTCAACCGCGAGCAGGAGAGGGCAGTACGGTCTACAGCCAGGACGGTAGCCGTAATCGCGGGGCCGGGCACGGGAAAGACCAAGACCTTGATCAGCCATATCCTGTATCTGATAGAAAATAGAAAAGTAAAGCCCGGGGAGATTACAGCGGTTACATTTACCAATCAGGCGGCGTCCCAGATGAGGGAGAGGCTCAGGAATGCCCTGGGAAAGAAGAAGCAGATCCATACGATGCAGATCGGAACCTTCCACGCCATCTGCCTGGCATTTCTGAAAGACCAGGGCAGGGAATTTTCTATCTTGGATGAAGAAGGGGCACAGGAGATAGCGCGCGGGCTCATTGAGGAATACCGGCTAAAGGACACGGTGAAGAAGTTCTTATGCAGGGTGTCTGCCTGGAAGGCAGAAGGAGAATTGCCACAGGAGGACACAGACGCGTTCCTCGCCTATCAGAAATATCTGGAAGACAGGCAGCTTCTTGATTTTGACGACCTTCTGCTGGAGACATTAAAGATGATAGAAGAACCACAGGCTTCTGCGGGATGGGAGAAGCGTTTCTCCTATCTTCTGGCGGATGAGTTCCAGGACATCAATCCTTTGCAGTACCGCTTGCTTAAGGCATGGAATAAAAAGGGCCGCGAGTTGTTCGTGATCGGTGACCCGGATCAGTCCATCTATGGATTCCGAGGAGCAGATGCCAGATGCTTTGACCGGCTTGTCGAGGAACATGAGAGTACGGAGGTGGTAAGGCTTGTAGAGAATTACCGTTCCACGCCTCAGATCCTGAATGCCGCTCTCGCAGTGATCTCCCATAATCCCGGAGAAGACAGAAGACTTGCTGCCAACCGGGAGGAAGGCGATAGGGCGCGCTTGGTGACGGCAGAGTCGGGGATGGGGGAAGCCATCTTTATTGCCAAGGAGATCAACCGCCTGGCCGGAGGAATCGGAATGCTGGAAGCCCATGAGTTATCCGGCGCCGTCAGGACAGAAGGCCGAGTCCGGGGATTTGACGAGATTGCCATATTGTACCGAACCAACTATCAGGCAGATCTGCTGGAGAAATGCCTGAAGAAGGAAGGGATTCCCTATATTGTGGCAGGAAGAGGATCATTTCTGCAGGAAGAAAAAGTACGGGGAAGCATCTGCTTCTTCCGTTATCTTGACAATCCCATGGATATCCTGGCGAAGGAGCAGTGCCTTAGACTTCTGTGGAATATGGATGGCAATCTGGCTGCGGAAGAAGTACTGGAAAGGATGGCGGGCAAGTATCGTCCTTTATACCAGAAGAAAAAGACACAGAAGTTCCTGGAACTGTGGATGGAGGAACTGCAGCTGGAAGATAATGAGGCAGTGAAGAAGCTGGTGGGCATGGGCGTATTTTATAAGACGATGCCGGAATTCATGTTGGCGGTCCAATTAGGCATAGAAAGCGATATTAAGCGGTGCGGGAACCGGAACTACGCTTCGGGCGCGGTCACCTTGATGACGCTTCACGGCGCGAAGGGACTGGAATTCCCGGTTACCTTTATCTATGGGGCAAGGAAGGGGCTGATTCCCCTGGAAAGTGAAAAAGGGACAACGGATCTGGAAGAGGAACGCAGGCTTCTGTATGTAGGCATGACAAGGGCGATGGAGGAATTGATTCTAACGACGTCAAAAGAGGCATCCGGTTTTCTGGAAGGGATGCCGCCAGAACTGATGGAGAGAGAAACGGCACACAAAAGGAGGGTAGAACAGTGCCATCAGATGAGTTTGTTTGAACTGTAAATGTAACGACTTGGACTATGTTTCACACAGAGAATGGAGGAATTCGTATGAGTGAAGAACAGGTAAAAAGGATGCATGATGGCAAAGGATTCATAGCGGCTCTGGACCAGAGTGGCGGCAGCACGCCAAAGGCCCTTAAAAATTACGGGATCGGCGAAGAACGGTATCAGTCGGAAGAAGAGATGTTTGACATGATCCATCAGATGCGTACAAGGATTATCTGATTGAAAAGGGCATTCTTCCGATTCTGAAGGTCGATAAAGGACTTGCCGCCGAGGTGGACGGGGTGCGCCTTATGAAGCCAATCAATGGACTGGATGCTCTCCTTGAGCAGGCAAAGGAGCGCCATATATTCGGAACGAAGATGCGTTCCGTCATCAGCAGTTATAATGAGAAGGGAATCCATGAGATTGTCAAGCAGCAGTTCGCCTACGGCATCCAGATAGCAAAGGCGGGATTCGTGCCGATTCTGGAGCCGGAGGTAGACATCCACAGCCAGGAGAAGGGGAAGATCGAGTCGTTCCTGAAAGCAGAGATAGATAGGTATCTGGCCGATCTGGATGATGGCATCCGGATCATGTTCAAACTGACCATTCCCGATGAAGCCGGCCTGTACGACAGCATTGCCTCAGACACCCATGTAGTCCGGGTGGTCGCGCTTTCCGGCGGGTACAGCCGTGAGGAAGCCAATGAGAAGCTTGCGCAGAATCACCATATGATTGCCAGTTTCTCCAGAGCGCTGACGGAGGGACTTACTGACTCCCAGACGGATGACGAGTTCAACGAGATGCTGAGGGAATCTATCCAGGCAATCTATGATGCTTCCATGGCATAGGAAAAGCATCTTGCAAGGACAAGGCCTGTATAGTATAATTAACGAAGGAACAACAGGGGTGCTCGCGTAAGCGGGCTGAGAGTAAGCTGTATCGCTTTAACCCATAACCTGATTTGGATAATGCCAACGTAGGGAGATATAGAAGTAAAGTGTAGGATTTTACTGCTGTAATGCTATCTGCGTTACAGCAGTTTTTAGTTTAAAGAATTCCTGCAGAATCTCTTCTGCCAGCATTCATCCATCTGTCATTCAAGAACAAAACGAAAGGGTGGTAAAAGAATGAGAAACTATGCAACACAGATGGAGGCGGCACGAAAAGGAATCGTGACCAAGGAACTGGAGACGGTAGCGAAAAAGGAGCGGATGACGGTGGAGGAACTGATGCCTCTGGTAGCGTCCGGGAAAGTGGCAATCTGCGCCAACAAGAATCACGCATGTATCGACCCGGAGGGCGTAGGTTCCATGCTGAAGACCAAAATCAATGTGAACCTGGGCGTTTCCAGAGACTGCAAGGACTACAATGTGGAGATGGAGAAGGTCATGGAGGCAGTCAACATGGGAGCCCATGCGATTATGGACCTGTCTTCCCATGGGGATACGGTACCGTTCAGGCGCAAGCTTACTCATGAGTGTCCGGCTATGATTGGCACGGTACCGGTGTATGATTCCGTCATCCATTACCAGAGGGATCTGGACACACTGACTGCCAGGGATTTTATAGACGTGATCCGGCTGCACGCGCAAGACGGCGTGGATTTTGTGACTTTGCACTGCGGAATCACCAGGAAGACCATCGAGCAGGTGAAGAAGCATAAGCGTAAGATGAACATCGTATCCCGAGGCGGCTCCCTTGTATTTGCGTGGATGTGCATGACCGGGGAAGAGAATCCGTTCTATGAGTATTATGATGAGATCCTGGATATCTGCCGTGAATACGATGTGACCATATCCCTGGGAGACGCCTGCAGGCCCGGATGCCTTGCAGACGCTACGGATGTGTGCCAGATCGAGGAACTGGTGCGGCTGGGAGAACTGACGAAACGCGCGTGGGAAAAGGATGTCCAGGTCATGGTGGAAGGGCCGGGACATATGCCCATGGATCAGATTGCCGCGAATATGAAGGTACAGCAGTCTATCTGCCAGGGCGCCCCCTTCTATGTGCTGGGACCTCTGGTTACGGACATTGCGCCGGGCTATGACCATATCACTTCCGCGATCGGGGGAGCCATCGCCGCCGCTTCCGGCGCTGCATTCCTGTGCTACGTAACGCCGGCGGAGCACCTGGCCCTTCCGAATGTAGAGGATGTAAAGCAGGGGATCATTGCCTCCAAGATTGCGGCCCATGCGGCAGATATCGCAAAAGGCGTACGGGGCGCAAGAGAAATCGATGACCAGATGGCGGACGCGAGAAAAGCCCTTGACTGGGAGGCGCAGTGGGCCTGCTCCATTGACCCGGAGACGGCCAAAAGAATCCGGGAAGAGCGCAAGCCGGAGCACGAGGATACCTGTTCTATGTGCGGAAAGTTCTGTGCGGTGCGCAGCATGAATAAGGCGCTGGCAGGAGAACATATAGACATTTTGTAAGATATATGGATTCTGCCAAGGGGGACATGTGGTAAATGACTGTTCATTCGGGAGTGAAGATGTTATACTAAGGACTATAATCCACGGGAAAAATATCGTCATTAGAGCAGGAGGTATCATATGGGAGAATTATCAAAACTGCCGAATATCGGCCCCAAGGTAGAGGAACAGTTTCAGGAAGTAGGAATCACGACTTATGAGCAGTTGAAAGAGATGGGGAGCCAGCAGGCGTGGCTTAAGATCAAGGCGATTGATGATTCCGCCTGCATGCACCGCCTGCTCGCGCTGGAAGGCGCAATTCAAGGCATCAGAAAAAGCGAATTGTCTGTAGAGAAGAGAGCGGAACTAAAGGAGTTCTATAATGCCGCCAACTTGACGTTCCGATCGAAAAAAGATAGTATGTAATCAGCAAAGATAAAAACACAACGTATGCTTATGCATACAGTCCGGTTGGTAGTCCGGGCGCGGCACTGTGCTATTTGCGCGGGCTGTCAGTAACCTTCCTCCTTAGGTCGTCCATTCTTTTGCTTATGTTTTCATTAAGGAGGAAAAGAACATGGACAAAGTATTGGTAACACTGACGGTATTTTTTGAAGATCCTTTTTGGGTCGGCGTGGTGGAGAGGATCGCAGAAGGAAGTCTTTCGGCTTCGAAGATTACATTCGGAGCAGAGCCGAAGGATTATGAGGTCTGGGATATCCTGCTACGCGGTTATGACAGGTTACGCTTTAGTCCGGCTGTTGAAACGGCTGTAAAAGAGGCGAAAGTGAATCCAAAGCGCAGGCAGAAAGAGGCCCGCAGGCAGACGGAGGCCGCCGGGATCGGAACAAAATCCCAGCAGGCGCTGAAATTACAGCTGGAAGAGAGGAAGACGGAGCGCAAAAGCAGAAGCCGGGAGAAAAGAGAGGCGGAGCAGCTGCGCAAGTTTGAATTGAGGCAGCAGAAGAAAAAGGAGAAGCACAGGGGCCACTAGGCTCCCGTGCTTTTGCTGGTCAGAAGTACCAAAGGAGACGAAAAATGCTCATTATCATATCACCGGCAAAGAAAATGAATGTCAATACAGATGTATTCCCCTGCCAGGAACTCCCGGCTTTCCTTGACAAGACCCAGGAATTGTTAGATTATATGCAGTCATTGGATTATAGTCAATGCAAGACGATCTGGAAATGCAATGACAAGATCGCGGAACTGAATTACCGGCGTTTTAGCAAGATGGATTTGGAAAAATCGTTGACGCCAGCCATCCTGTCTTACGAAGGCATCCAGTATCAGTATATGGCTCCGGCGGTTATGGAGGAAGAAGCATTTGCCTATCTTCAGGAGCACCTTCGCATATTATCCGGATTCTATGGAATCTTAAAGCCGTTTGACGGCGTCGTGCCCTATCGGCTGGAGATGCAGGCCAAGATGGGGAATCATAGACAGCGCCCTTCGCTTGGCTCGCTGTATGAATTCTGGGGCAGCGCATTGGCAGATGCGTTATTTGAAGAGGATCAATTCATTCTGAATCTTGCCTCAAAGGAATACAGCAAATGCATATCCAGATATCTGCGGCAGGATATCCGGTTTATTACCTGTGTCTTCGCAGAGGTGATCGGTGATAAGGTGGTTGAGAAGGGAACACTGGCGAAGATGGCCCGTGGAGAGATGGTCCGCTATCTGGCAAAGAACCAGGTAGAAGACATGGAAGGAATCAAGGGCTTCAACCGGCTGGGTTACCATTTTTCACAGGAATATTCTGATGTGGATACGCTGGTATTTATCTTGAAACAAGACAGAGATGCCGAGGCGCATTAAAAAGGAACCAGGCGGCATACGGATATGATAAACAGCAAGCAGGACATGCAGCGTCCACGCTGAAGTATTGGCTTCTGCCCTCTGATTCCGCGAATCCGATCAGATTGTCGATGGGCATGATATCTGCCTACGGCTCGTCAGTATGCGTTCAGTCCAAAGATTCATAGATGGCGTCAAGCCCTGTGATCCCATACTCGTTCAAGAGGCTTCGGATGCCATCCTGGATCTCGGCCCGGGAGTAGTCGGCTGCAGTCAGGAAATCATCCGAGTATTCATTGATGTGGGAATAGAAGGCAAGGCCCAGCATCAGATATTCCTTATCCTCAGGGTCAAGATCTTCGTACATCATATTTTCCGCGCTGTTGATCTTTCCGGCATCTGCAAGGGCGATGAGACGGGCAAAATGATCATTGCCGGTCATATTCCCTGTGAAATTAGCAAAGTCATACTGAAACTGCTGCCTGCCGGTGATCAGCTGCATCAGGAACCGTACGACATCCTGAATCATACGCATAATATAATCTTGCTCAAAATCCATAGAATCACCTCAATCCTTGCTTATTCATCTTCATCTTCATATTCCTGATCCAGCTTCGCCTGCCTTTTCTTCGTATATTCCCCGATAGCCGCAAGGGTCGCGAACATCAGGATAAATATAGAGATTGCAAAGATCAGGGCTGCATAGCCAGCGTGCGGGATGTCCCGGTATATAAGGGAAGCCAGGAACATCAGGCCGAATATGAGGGTTCCTATCAAGCTTGACAGCAGATAGTTCTTAAGACCGGGCTTAGAGCTATAGTTCCATAATCCTCTCTTCATACATCCGGCCAGGATTGTGACGCAGCCTGCCAGAAAGGCGACATTTTCCCCGATCAACGCTCTAAAAGGTACTTGGAAAAATAATGTTTTAGCCGAAATATCGGCCGCAAGGGCAAAGAACAGCACGTAGAAGCCTGCCCGTTCTATTTTTAATAATTCTAATTCCTGTCGTTCATCAACTATTTTCTTCATATTCATCCTCCTCCCAGAATAGGTCGTCTAATGTTACATGCAGAACCTTGCAGATGGCAATGCATAATTTTAATGATGGATTGAATTTCCCCGCCTCTATCATGCCGATTGTCTGACGCGTTACGTCTACTTTGGCGGCAAGCATCTCTTGGGACATATCGAGGCTTAGGCGGGCCATCTTCATTTTTTTATTCTTCATCCTTTCCCATGCCTCCTCTTGACTATAGAATAATCGGTTCCTTAAAGAATGTCAATTATATTTTACATATTGGTGAATATATTTTGCAATAGTACATTAAGGAAAAAAGAGGTATAATAGAAATTAATCTACTTAAGAAAGAAGGAAAATATTATGAAGAAGAGAAGGCTGGCCGCATGGCTGATGGTGCTGTGTCTCTGCGCGGCGGCGCTTGGAGGATGCGGTGCAAAGGAAGAGGACAAGAAGGCAGATACGGCCAAAGAAGAGCAGGCCAAGAAAGATGATAAAGCGAAATCCCAGACTCCGATCAAGGTAGGGGCGCTTAAGGGACCAACGGCTATGGGAATGGCGCAGATGCTGGACGATAACCAGTATGAGTTCACGATCTCGGCATCCCCGGATGAGATCGTGCCGATGATAGTCCAGGGACAAGTGGATATTGCCGCGGTTCCAGCGAATCTGGCAGCCGTCCTGTACCAGAAGACGCAGAAGCAGGTAAACGTGCTGGCAGTCAATACATTAGGCATTCTCTATCTGGTGGAAAATGGGAATAGCATCCAGTCGGTGGAAGACTTGAAGGGAAAGACGATCTATGCAAGCGGAAAAGGGGCGACGCCGGAGTACGCTCTTAACTCCGTGCTTACCGCGCATGGCATCGATCCTCTAAGCGATGTAACCATTGAGTACAAGTCCGAGCACGCGGAGGTGGTTGCGGCTCTGGCGGCAGACCCGACGGCAGTAGGACTTCTGCCCCAGCCATTCGTGACTACGGCGGTGATGAAGAACGACCAACTAAGGGTTGCCCTGGATCTGAACGAACTGTGGGAAAGCGGAACGGAAGATGGAAGCCGCCTGGTGACAGGCGTTGCGGTCGTTCGCAAGGGATTCCTGGAAGAGCATCCAAAGGAAGTGAAGGCATTTATGGATGCCTACCGGAAGTCAGTGGATTTTGTCAATGAGGATACCCAGGCAGCGGCAGAGATCATCGGAAACCATGATATCATAGCCAAAGAAGTAGCAGTAAAGGCAATTCCGGAGTGCAGCATCGTATTCGTGGAAGGCAAAGAGATGAAGACCATGCTTTCCGGATATTTGAATACCTTGCTTGGGCAGAATCCGGAGACCGTCGGAGGTGCAGTACCGGATGATGACTTCTATTATGCAAGATAAGAAGAACATACATTCCAGAAGTTCCAGGATAACCGTCCGGATCATGGCGGTGGCTTTCTGGCTGCTGGTTTGGCAGATTGGCAGCATGTGGCTGGGCCAGGAGATTCTCCTGGCCTCGCCTGTATCCGTGGTCCGGAAGTTATCCGACCTGCTGGTGACGCAAGAATTCTGGAAGTCCGTCTGGTTCAGTTTTGGAAGGATTATAGGAGGATTCTTAAGCGCTCTGGCGATCGGGATCCTTCTGGCAATCCTGTCTTATCGCTTTGGGTGGGTGAAGATCCTGTTCCATCCGCTGGTAACCGCCGTGAAATCTACACCGGTAGCATCGTTCATCATCTTATGCCTGATATGGATACCCTCCAGGAATCTGGCGGTATTTATCTCGTTCTTGATCGTCTTTCCTGTGATTTATGCAAATCTGCTGGAAGGACTCCAGAGGACGGACGAACAACTGCTGGAAATGGCCGATGTATTTTCCATTGGGAAGGTAAAGCGGGCGCTGTATATCTATCTGCCCCAGGTGCTGCCTTATCTGCTGACTGCCTGCAGCCTTGGCCTCGGACTTTGCTGGAAGGCCGGGACGGCAGCGGAAGTGATTGGCGTGCCGGAAGGCTCTATTGGAGAGAAACTGTACCACGCCAAGATCTACCTGAATACGCCGGATCTGTTTGCCTGGACCCTGGTAATCATTACGATCAGCTTCTTGTTTGAAAAGTGCTTCCTGTGGGGATTGGGCAGAATCATCCAGTGGATAGAGAGGACATAGAATGATGGATATTATTGTAGACAATGTAAGCAAGTCTTACGGAGAGCAGGTGGTTCTTAAGAAGCTGACAGTCCGATTCCCGGAGGAAAAGATCTCCTGCATCATGGGCCCGTCCGGGTGCGGAAAGACTACGCTTATGCGGATTCTTCTTGGATTGGAACGTGCGGATGAAGGGCGGGTAGAAGGCGTACCTTACGGAAAGATAAGCGCCGTATTCCAGGAAGACAGGCTATGCGAGAATGTAAGTGCCATCCGGAATCTGAAACTTGTGTCAGAGAAAGACGAAGCGGAACTACGCCGCGAGATGGAGGCGCTGCGGCTTGGGGAAGCATTTGGAAAGCCTGTGCGGGAACTGAGCGGAGGGATGAAGCGCAGGGTAGCGATCCTGCGGGCGCTACTGGCGCCGTGCGGCTGCATCATGATGGATGAGCCGTTAAAGGGGCTGGATGAAGAGACGAAGATCGTTACTGCAGGCTATATCCGTAAGAATGCAAAAGAAAAGACCCTGATCGTCATCACGCATGACAGGCAGGATCTGGAACTTCTGGGGGCAGACAAATTGCTGACTCTTGCGTAGGGAGGAAGAAAAAGAGGAGTTAAAGGCAAGCGGATTTAAAAGCATTCCGGCGGAAGCGGGCGAACTGTACGTGCCGGAAAGAGGCGTCTCGGTATCCGAGAATAATAAGCCCATAGAAAGGAGGAAATTTATGGAAGATTATAAATGGAAAACAGCGGTCATTACCTTAAGCGACAAGGGCTACAGGGGAGAAAGAGAGGATAAAAGCGGTCCGCTGATCTGCGAGATGCTGCCGGAAGATTCCTACAGTATCGAGGAGACATTGCTGCTCCCGGATGAGCAGGAGATGATCGAGAAGGAACTGATCCGTCTGTGCGACGATGCCCATATGGATCTGATACTCACTACGGGGGGAACCGGATTTGCCCAGCGGGACTGTACGCCGGAAGCTACCTTGCATGTGGCTACGAGGAATGCGCAGGGAATTGCCGATGCCATGCGCTACTGCTCCCTTCAAGTCACTCCGCGCGCCATGCTAAGCCGGGGCGTATCGGTGATCCGGGGAAAGACGCTGATCATCAATCTTCCGGGCAGCACGAAGGCTGTCAGGGAAAATCTCTCATTCATCCTGTCCTCTTTGGAGCACGGGCTTGGCATCCTTACAGGAAGGGATGGAGAATGCGGAGGTGCATAGAATGAATGCAGGAAGAATAAGCAGGATTCAGGTATTTGAAGCGAAGAATATGCCGGGAAGGCAGGAAGCCGCTGTGCGTGTCGTCAGAAACGGCGGGATCGAAGGAGACCGGCATTGTATGGATCAGGAAAAGCAGATCAGCATTATGTGGGAAGATGCCAGCCGCTTTGTAGAAGAGGAAGAGATAAAAGGACTATGCTTTTCCAGGATTAAGGCGAATCTGATGATCGAGGGCCGGATGAGGCTTGAAGTGGGTGACAAGATCCGCGCAGGCAGCGCCCTGCTTCTGATTACTGATAGGAAAGGGACTTGCTTTGACGAATGCGGGCGGTACAAGACAGGAATGGATTGTATGCTGAAGGACTGCTGCTGGTTCGCCACAGCGCTTGAGGACGGGGAGATCCGTGCGGGCGACTTGCTAACTAAGACAGGAAGCCAGGAATATGACTGGCAGCGCTATGAAAGGCAGATGATGGTTCCGGGGATGGGAAGCGAGGCCCAGGAGAGGCTTGAGAAGGCGTCCGTCCTGGTGGTGGGAGCCGGCGGGCTTGGATGCCCGGTACTGACCACGCTGGCGGAGGCTGGCGTGGGGCGGATCGGAATCATGGACGGGGACGTGGTGGAACGGTCGAATCTGAACCGTCAGTATCTGTACACCCCTTCCGATATCGGAAAGAAGAAGGCGGTCTGCGCCGGAGCATGGCTTAAGCGGTTCCGGCCGGATATCGAACTTGAGGCATGGGAGGAACGGCTGACCCGGGAGAATGGGAAAAGAATCGTATCTTCGTTTGACCTGGTCATCTGCGCGGTGGATAAGGTCAAGACCCGCCTGCTGATCAACCGGCTGGCAAAAGAAGCCGGGAAGCCCCTGATTGACGGAGCCATCGACGGACACTATGGGACGGTGACCGCCGTGACCGGAAGGCAGGATCCCTGCCTGGCCTGTATGAATCCGGAGGGGAAAGAACCGGTACATATAAGCAGTTCCCTGGGAACCACCACGATGATCGTCGGAGCGTTGGAGGCCCAGCTTGCGGTGGCATATCTGGCTGGTCAGAAGCGCAAGGGAGGCAGCGTGCTAAGTTACGATGGAATCTATGGAACCGTGGAGGAAATCCCGGTATTTAAGAATCCCTCATGTCCAATATGCGGAGGAGATGACTGTTAATTTGATAAAAAATTAACATAATTGAACGGGCAGATGAAATAATTAATGATAATTTATGGAAATCTGTGGTATTATCAGTTATTTTATATTATAATGAATACTAGAACAAGTAAATAAACTCCGAGTCCCGGATTTCTGACGTATGGAAGCCGATAAGCATACGGGAAGGCGGGACCAATGGGTAGCGCGGGTAACGGTGCTGCCTGCCTGATTGCGAAGGAGTCCATTATTATGCGGGGCATGATAATGGATTTTTCTATGTAGAGAAGGAGGTATTGGCTAATGGGTAAGCAGTTATTAATTAAGCCCGAAAAATGCCTGGGATGCAGAACCTGCGAACTGGTCTGCTCTTTCGGGCACAATGGAGCATTCAATCCAAGATTTGCCAACGTCAGCGTAATGGCCTATGAGGAGGCAGCCATTAGCGTGCCGATGATGTGCATGCAGTGCGAAGAGCCCTGCTGCATGGAAGTCTGTCCGGTGGGCGCTATATTCAAAGACGAGAAGGATGCTGTTATTATCAATCCGGATAAGTGTATCGGATGCAAGATGTGCATGAACGCATGTCCTCTCGGCAATATCGGGTTTAATACAGAGAGAAGGCAGGTACATAAGTGCGATTTGTGCGGCGGAGACCCCAAATGTGCCAAGTTCTGTCCGACAGGAGCCATCTCTTACGAGGATCCGGAAGAGGGAATCGACAGAAAGCGTGCGGTTGCCGACCACTTTAAAGATGTGTTTGGAGAGGAGGCAAAAGCATGATGTATGGATATATGGGACAGATCATCAGAGTAAATCTATCGAACGGCAGTATAACAAAAGAGCCGCTGAATATGAAGTCTGCACAGGATTTCGTAGGCGCAAGAGGGCTGGGAACGAAATATTTCTGTGATGAGGTGGATCCTCAGACAGACCCGCTTGGACCGGACAACAAACTGATATTTATGACAGGCCCGCTTACCGGAACCGCGGCATCCTGCAGCGGCCGTTTTGAGGTCGTGGCAAAAGCGCCGCTTACCGGAACCATAGGCGCTGCCAATTCCGGCGGACATTTCGGGCCAGAACTGAAGTATGCAGGCTATGACGGCATCATCTTTGAAGGCGTAAGCGATCATCCGGTCTATCTGTATATCAATGACGATACGGTAGAGTTAAGAGATGCGCAGGAACTGTGGGGAAAGACGGTATATGATACGACAGACGAGTTGAACAAGGCCTGCGGATCTTCCTTCCGGATCTCCTGCATCGGGCCTACAGGCGAGAACCTGTGCCTGTACGCGGGCGTTATGAACGACAAGCACCGCGCGGCAGGAAGAGGCGGCATGGGAGCGGTTATGGGAAGCAAGAAGCTTAAGGCAGTGGCGGTAAAGGGGACGAAGTCCATCTACGTTGCAAGGCCGGAAGGCTTCATGGATGCCATTGAAAACGCCAGGAAGGTACTGAAAGCACATCCGGTTACCGGCGAAGGCCTGGGCGCATATGGAACGGAGATCCTGGTCAACATTATCAATGAGTCGGGAGCGCTGCCGCTGCGCAATGGGCGTGACGGTTCCTTGTATGCGGATGCGGATAACATATCCGGCGAGACGCTGGCAGAAAAATATCTGGTTCGAAACAAAGGATGCTTTGGATGCTGTATCGGATGCGGGCGTATCGTAGACATCCCGGACGGACCGTTCAAGTCCAGGGGAGAGGGCCCCGAGTATGAGGCAGGCTGGTCCTTTGGCGCAGACTGTGGCATCGATGATCTGGAGGCGGTGTGCAAGGCCAACTTCATCTGCAATGAATATGGATTCGATCCGATCACGCTTGGCTCCACCATTGCCTGCGCGATGGAATTGTTCGAGGCAGGATACCTCACAGAAGAGGACACTGGCGGCATCCCGATCCGGTTCGGGGATGCGGCGACGATGGTAAGACTGGCGGAGATGACAGGAAAGAATGAAGGATTCGGCGCACAGCTGGCTATGGGCTCTTACCGGCTGGCAGAAAGATATGGCCATCCAGAACTTTCCATGTCCGTAAAGAAACAGGAGATGCCGGCCTATGACGGACGCGCGATGCAGGGAATCGGCCTTGAATATGCGACCTCCAACCGTGGCGGCTGCCATGTGCGTGGCTATATGACGTCTCCGGAAGTCCTGGGGCTTCCGGTTAAGATGGATCCGCTGGTAACAGAAGGAAAGGCCTCTATGCTGAAGGTATTCCAGGATCTTACCGCACTGATCGATTCTGTAGGAATCTGCCTGTTCACCTCATTTGCCATCGGACTGCCAGAAGTAGCGGCGCAGTACCGGGAGGCAGTAGGAAGCGATGAATCGGATGCGGATATCCTGCTGAAGGGCGAGCGTGTCTGGAACCTTGAGAAGAAGTTCAACATCGCGGCCGGCGTGGAGAAGGATACCCTGCCGCCGAGGCTTCTTAGGGAGCATCTGCCGGAAGGGCCTGCCAAGGGTAAGGTGAATGACCTCTACACAATGCTGGCAGAGTATTATCAGGTTAGAGGATGGGATGCAGAAGGCGTTCCGACACCAGATAAAGAAAAGGAATTGGGATTATAGAACGGAATCATGAATCATAAATTGCGGCAGGGCAGCGCCCCTGCCGCAGGCAAAAGGAGATGAAGCAATGCAGATCAAGTTTTTTGCTTATCTCAGAGATTATACCGGCTGCAAGACGACGGATTTCCCCTATGAGGAAGATCTTTATCATCTGGCGCATTCCTTATGCGACGTTTACGGGGATAGGCTGAGGAAAAAGATGCTTACGCCGGATGGGGAAGATCTGGGAGAAGAGATTATTATCCTGGTCAACGGAAGGCATGTGGCGCACCTGGGAGGCATCCATGCGAAGCTTCTTCCCGGCGATGTGGTATCGATCTTTCCGGTCGTGGCAGGCGGTTAAAGGTGGTGGAATTGTTGGAAGTTTCCAAAGAAAGTATTGAGAGGATCATTCATTCCTATGAATGCAGCCAGAGATATGCGCTGGCTATCATGCAGGATATGCAGAGGACTTACCAGTATGTGCCAAGGGAAGGCTTAGAGGCCTTGGCCGAATATCTGGGGTGTCCGGTATCGGCGCTGTATGCCATGGCGACGTTTTACAAGGCATTGAGTCTGGTGCCAAAAGGCGAGCATACCATCAAATGCTGCGATGGTACGGCGTGCCATATCCGCGGCGCATCTACACTGATTGACGGGATAGAGAGAGAATTGGGCATCGGACCCGGCGAGACGACGAAGGACGGGCTGTTTTCCTTCGAGACGGTGAACTGCCTTGGCTCCTGCGCGCTGGCGCCGGTGCTGGTGGTGGATGACGTCTATTATGGGAAAGTGACGCTGGAGAAACTAAGAGAGATTATCGAGGATGTCCGGAAAGGTGGTGCTGCATAGATGGAGAAGCAGATTCTTATATGCTGTGGTACCGGATGCCGGGCAAACGGCAGCATGAAGGTTGCCGAGGCACTCTCGGAGGCAGCGGAGGCAAAAGGGGCCAGGGCCCAGGTGATTGCGGAAGTTAAGACTACCGGCTGCAATGGATTCTGCGAAAATGGGCCGATCGTGAAAATTATGCCGGATAATCTGGTATACTATAAAGTAAAGCCTAAGGACGCAGAAGAGATTATAGAGAAGACGGTTCTGGGGGGAGAAGAGATCAAGCGGCTCATGTATCAGGATGACAGCGGCGCGAGGGTACGCTCCCAGGAAGAGAATCCATTCTATGCCCATCAGCAGAAGGTGGCATTAAGACATATCGGGAAGATTGATCCCGAGAATATAGAAGACTACTTAAAAGAAGGCGGATACGAGGCCCTTAAGAAGGCAGTATCCATGACATCGGACGAAATCATTTCCGAAGTAGAGAAGTCAGGGCTTCGGGGAAGAGGCGGAGCCGGATTCCCGGCAGGGAGGAAATGGAGGACTGCCGCTTCTTATGAGAATTTCCCCAAATATGTGGCTTGCAATGGAGACGAGGGAGACCCGGGCGCATTCATGGACCGCTCGATTCTGGAAGGCGATCCCCACTGCGTTATAGAAGGACTGGCCATCGCCGCGGTAGCGGTAGGAGCCGAGGAAGGCTTCTTCTATATCCGGGATGAGTACGACCTGGCAGTGCGGCATGTAAAGAAAGCCATCGAGGATGCAAAGGCCAGAGGCATTATCGGCGAATCCGTGATGGGCTCGTCTCACAGGCTGGAACTGTCGGTAGTCAGGGGCGGCGGCGCGTTCGTATGCGGCGAGTCCACGGCGTTGATGGCATCAATAGAAGGACGGGTGGGAGAGCCCCGGGCTAAGTATATCCGTTCCGTGCAAAGAGGCCTTTGGAACCAGCCTACCGTGCTGAACAATGTGGAAACGCTGGCTAATATACCGGTGATCATCAAGAAAGGCGGGGAGGCCTTTGCTGATATTGGAACAGAAGGCAGCAGCGGGACGAAGGTCTTTGCCCTGGTAGGAAAGGTAAAAAGGACCGGACTTGTGGAAGTGCCAATGGGCACGACCCTGCGCCACCTGATCTATGATATCGGCGGCGGCATCCTGAATAACCGGGCGTTCAAGGCTGTACAGACGGGAGGGCCGTCAGGAGGCTGTATTCCGGAATCCATGCTGGATCTGGAAGTGGATTTTGATTCGCTGGCGAAGTACGGAGCCATGATGGGCTCCGGCGGTATGATCGTTATGGATGACAGAAGCTGCATGGTGGAGGTAGCCAGATACTACACCAACTTCCTGTGCGAGGAAAGCTGCGGAAAATGTACGCCTTGCCGCGAGGGCTTAAGGCGGATGCTGGAGATCCTTACGGATATCTGCGAGGGCAGGGGAAGAGAAGGAGACATTGAACTGCTGGAACGTCTGGGGCGGGCTATGCAGGACGCGTCCCTTTGCAGCCTCGGAAAGACGGCAGCCAATCCGGTGCTGACGACGATCCAGTATTTCCGGGAAGAATACGAGGCGCATATCCGCGAGAAGAGATGTCCGGCGGGCGTATGCAAGGAACTGACCAGGTTCGCCATACAGCCGGAGAAATGTATCGGCTGCGACATGTGTGCCAGAGGGTGCCCGGCGAATGCGATCAGCGGCGGCAAGAAGGAAATACATGCCATTGCTCCGGAGAAATGTATCGCCTGCGGAAGCTGCAGGGAAGCATGCAAGTTTGACGCGGTCATTACACTGGGAAGAAATGACGCCGCAGAAAGGGGGCAGCAGGCATGATAGAGATTACGATCAACGGAAAAGCATGTACCTGCGAAAAGGGAGAGTTCCTGCTTGAAGTAGCCAGAAGGAATGGCTTTTACATACCGACCTTATGCCATCATCCCGGAGTAGCGGAACAAGGATGCTGCCGGGCGTGCCTGGTAGAAGTGGTGGAAAACAAAAGAAGCAAGATCGTGGTATCCTGCGTTTACCCTGTGGAGCAGTCCTGCGAAGTGTACACGGACAGCGCCCGGGTAAGGGAAGACCGGGGCGCTGTCCTGATGCTTCTGGCAGCAAGAGCCCCGGAAAGCACGGAGATCAAAGCCCTGTGCAAGCAGTATGGGGCCATGGATGGCAGCCGTTTTGCCCCGATAGAAGGGGAGAAGTGCATCATGTGCGGACTATGCGCCAGGGCGTGCGCGAGCCTTGGAACGGGAGCCATCTCTACCGTCATGCGCGGAACTTCCAAGAAGATATCCACGCCTTACGACGAACCCAGCAGCGCGTGCATCGGCTGCTTAAGCTGCGCGAAGATCTGTCCCACCAGAGCCATTGATTTTGCGGAGGATGAGAAGAAGCGGAGCATCTGGGGACGGGAGTTTGAACTGATCCGCTGCAAGGAATGCGGCGCGCCCATAGGCACAAAGGAAGAGATCGAATACGCGGCAATGCGCTGCGGCGAAGAACCGACGTATCTCTGCCCGGACTGCAGGAAAAAGAAGATGGCAGACGTGATGGCGCACGCTTATGGCGTGGAATAGACTTAAAACAGAAAATGACGCTTGAAAGAAGGAACGCAATGTGAAAGACCAGTATGGACGAACCATAGATTATATCCGAATATCGGTGACGGACCGCTGCAATCTGAGATGTGTCTACTGCATGCCCGAGGAAGGCGTAGAGCAGGTGGCGCATGAAGAGATCCTAACCTATCAGGAGATTGTAAGAATTGCCGGGCTGTGCGCCCGGATGGGGATATCGAAAGTAAAATTGACTGGCGGAGAGCCGCTGGTACGCAAGGGCCTCTACAGCCTGGTGAGAGATCTGAAGAGATGCGAAGGCATCGAGCAGGTGACGCTGACGACCAATGGCGTAGAATTAAAATGCCAGATGGAGGAACTTGCCAAAGCAGGGCTGGATGCTGTCAATATCAGCCTGGATACGCTGGACGCGGGCATGTATGCCTCTGTCACGCGCCGGGATATGCTTGATCAGGCACTGGAAGGACTTAAGGAAGCGCTTCGGTATCCACAGGTCAAGGTCAAGATCAACTGCGTTCCTATGAGAAATGTCAATGAAGGACAGTGGACGACACTGGCAGGGCTCTCCAGGGATCTGCCGGTGGACGTGCGCTTCATTGAGATGATGCCCATCGGGCTGGGAAAAGAGTTCCAGGGGAGGAGCCAGGATGATATCCTTGCGGCGCTTAGGAAGGCCTATGGACAGGAGACCCTCTTTTATGGAAAATGTGGAAATGGTCCAAGTATATACGTAAAATTTCCGGGATTCAAAGGAAGGATAGGATTCATCAGCGCCATATCCCATAAGTTCTGCGGGGAATGCAACCGTATCCGGCTTACCTCTGAAGGCTTCTTAAAGCCCTGCCTCCAGTATGAAAACGGAACGGATATAAAAGGACCGCTGCGGCGCGGGCAATCAGATGAAGAACTAGCCATGCTTATTGAGGATGCTATATATAGAAAACCCAGAAGCCACCATTTCGAACAGGCAGAAGGGGAAGGGTTTGAACAAAGACAGATGTCAAAGATTGGAGGATGATAACGTTGGGAAAAGTGATAGCGGTCTGCACAAGCCCGGTCAAGGGAACGCAGAAGACAAGTGTAGAACGGGCAGTGTTCATCGAGGATTATGGAATCGAGGGCGATGCCCATGCAGGCAAATGGCACCGGCAGGTTAGCCTTTTATCCTATGATAAGATCGAGGAATTTAGGAAGAAGGGCGCCCAGGTGGCAAATGGAGCCTTCGGAGAAAATCTGGTAGTGGAAGGAATTGATTTTAAAACGTTGCCGATTGGCACGATCTTTCAATGTAATGATGTCATCTTGGAACTGACGCAGATTGGAAAGGAATGTCACCATGGATGCGAGATATTCCAGAAAATGGGCGACTGTATCATGCCCAGGGAAGGCGTATTCGCAAAAGTAATCAAAGGAGGTGTGATTGAAGCCGGCGACATTTTAAATATAGTAACCGATTAAAAATTACATATCAATTGCAGGAATTCGAGCCTGACTGTCTAAAGTAGCAAAAGATGCCATGACAGCAGGCCAATGGGTGCTTTTTGAAAAGAGGGCGCCTTCCATATTTGAAAAGAATATCCGCAGACATCGATAGGTGTATTTTGCGTGGTCTTCTTTATCAGAGGCCATTTTTTTAATGGGAGCGTGGCAATAGAATGTAATGGTACATGCTGAAGGAGGAAGGATTGTATGAAAAAGAAGGTTTTGACAGTGATGCTTGTAGTGGCAATGTGTCTGGGGCTTGCGGCCTGCGCGAGCAAAGAGGAGCCTAAGAAAGAGGAGCCGAAAAAGGAGACAGAATCCAAGGACTCGGTGAAGGATAAAGGGAAACTTATGATGGCGACTACGACCAGCACGGAGGATACGGGACTTCTGGACTATCTGAAGCCGCTGTTTAAAGAGGACACCGGATGGGATCTGGAATGGAATGCCGTAGGTACCGGAGAGGCCCTGAAGATGGGAGAGAATGGGGACGTGGACGTTGTACTTGTCCATGCAAAGACCAGCGAAGAGGAATTCATTGCAAACGGCTATGGCGTGGAGCGATTTCCAGTCATGTATAATGATTTCGTAGTGATTGGTCCGAAAGAACCTATCGCCAAGACGGAAGACATTAATGCCGTATTCACACAGATAATCAATGACCAGCTTCCATTCGTATCCAGAGGCGATGACTCAGGTACGGATAAGAAGGAAAAGAAGATATGGAGCGAACTTGGGCTTGACCCTGCTTCAGATCCGAACTACGTAGAGTCCGGGCAGGGAATGGGCGCGACCATTACCATGGCGGACGAGCAGAAGGCTTACTGCCTGACGGACAGAGGAACCTGGCTTAAGCAGAGCAAGGACGCGACGCTTGATAGCGAACTTGAGATTATCTGTGAAGGAGACAAGAACCTGCTGAACCAGTATGGGGTAATTGCCGTTAATCCGGAGAAGTATCCGGAGTTGAATAATGAAGGAGCCAATGATTTTATTGAGTGGATATGCTCTGACAAAATACAGAAACTGATTGGGGAATATGGAATCGACGAGTACGGGCAGGCATTATTTACGCCGAATGCAGGTACCGATTCATAGACAGGAGGAATTAGCAGATGGTAGAGTGGTTAAAAAGCGTGATATCAGATCCGGGAATTATCAGTGCTATCAAAGTGACATTTACGATGGCAGTCTGTTCTACCGCGATATCATCTGTGCTGGGAATCGTGCTGGGGCTTCTCCTTGAGAGGTTCCAGTTTCCCGGGAAGAAGATTGTTATCCGGATCAACCGGACGCTGATGGGAGTGCCGCCGGTGGTCGTGGGCCTGGTGGTCTATCTCCTGATAATGCGCAGGGGGCCTTTGGGCCCTTTGTCGCTTCTATTTACCATCAAGGGGATGGTGATCGCGCAGACGCTGATCATTACCCCCATCATATGCGGGATGATCTATTCCTATGCAAGGAAGGCAGCGCCTTCGATCAGAGTATTCGCGGTGACTATGGGGGCGGACAGATGGCAGACGGCGAAGCTGACGGTGCGCGAGATGAAAAAGGAGATTTATTTCTGCATGGTTACCGGATTCGGGCGCTCCATCAGCGAGGTGGGGGCAGTCATGCTGGTGGGCGGCAATATCAAGGGCAGGACGCGCACGATGACGACGACGATCTCGCTGCTAAAGAGCCAGGGAATATTCACGGAAGGAGTGGCGCTTGGAGTCCTGCTTCTGGTCATGGCATTCCTATTACAGTGGATATGCGATATACTCCAGAAAGAGGAGGCGGAGGATGAGAATTACTAACTTGGAAAAGACGATTGGAAACTTCCATCTGGAAGTTGATGATTTATATATAGAGCCGGGAAAGATCCACGGGATCGTGGGGCCTAACGGATGCGGCAAGACGGTGTTCCTTAAGATGGTAGCCAAAATATTGAAGCCGGACGGTGGGAACATCGATTATGAGGGGCTTACGGGCCGGGATATTACGATGATGTCCCAGAGGCCCTATCTGATGGATGCATCCGTCTATCAGAACCTGATATACCCGCTTACGCTTCGAGGGATCAAGCCGGATGAGGATGCGGTAGACCGGACGCTTGAAAGAGCGGGACTTTTAAGCCAGAAGAAGCAGTACGCAAAGTCCCTCTCCAGCGGGGAGCGCCAGAAACTATCCTTCCTGCGGGCGCTGATCTTCCATCCCAAACTGATTATGGTGGATGAGACGCTGTCCAATCTGGACCCGGAGAGCGAGGCGCTATTCGAGGGAATGATCGTGGAGGTGCAGAAAGAGGCGCCGATTACTTGGATGATCGTAAATCATCAGCTGGATCATATCTATCAGCTCTGCGACCAGATCCACTATATGGAAAAAGGAAGGTTTGTGAGATCATGAAATTGCTGAATGTAGACACATTGGAGGAGGCCCGACGGAAGGTGATAAGAGCGATGGAGGGCTCGCCGCTAAGAGTAGAAGAAATAGAACTTCTAAAGGCACAAGGATACGTGCTGGCAGAGGATGTCTGTGCCAGAGAGAATGTCCCATTATTCCGAAGATCTACGGTGGATGGCTATGCGGTCCGGGCAGCAGATACCGGAGGCGCAGGCGAGAGTATTCCCGCATTCTTAAGGATCGTGGGGGAGGTGGAGATGGGCTGTGCGCCAGAGATGGAAGTCACGCCCGGAACCTGCGTCTATGTCCCTACTGGCAGCATGATTCCTGAAGGTGCGGATGGAGTCGTAATGGTGGAGTTCTGCGAGTTGTTCTCGGATACGGAAGCGGCAGTCTATAAGCCGGTGGCAGCGGGGGCTAATATTGTAGAAGCCGGAGATGACATGAAACAAGGACAGAAGGTTCTGGAAAAAGGGACGAAGATCACGCCCCAGGCGATCGGAGCCCTGGCAGCGCTTGGAATCACCAGGGTTCGTACATACTGTCCCTGGAAGATCACGGTGATATCCACGGGAGATGAACTGGTGGCGCCCCGGGAGACGCCAAAGCCAGGCCAGGTGCGGGATATCAACACGTATGGGATCTATGCGACGGCCAGGCAGATGGGCTTTGAGGTGGCGGAATGTGCGGTGCTCAAAGATGACAGAATGCTGCTTCTGGAGACGGCGCAAAAAGGAATGGAACAAAGCGATATCGTAGTGATCTCCGGGGGAAGTTCCCAAGGGAAGAAGGATGAGACCAATTTCGTGATAGACGAGCTGGCCAGCGAAGGCGCATTTACCCATGGGCTGGCCCTTAAGCCGGGCAAGCCTACGATCCTGGGATATGACCGGCCTACGCAGACCCTGCTGGCAGGACTTCCGGGCCATCCGGCGGCAGCCATGCTGGTATTCCGGCTGGTGATTGGGTGGCTGTGGCGCACAGCCACAGGGGAGAAGGAACCCTATGTGCGTACGGCGGAGATATCTACGAACCTTCCGGCAGCGCCGGGGAAACTGACCTGCCAGTTGGTGCATCTTGCGAGGCGGGATGAGGGAAGCCTTGCGGCCATCCCGATATTTGGACGCTCCGGACTTATCAGCACGCTTTCCGGGGCTGATGGCTATATATTGATTGAAGAGAATAAGGAAGGGCTGAAAAAGGGAGAGCGGGTATCTGTATACGAGATTTGAAGGAGGAGCCATGGGAAAACGGAATCTATACTTAAAAACCATACCAGTGGAGGAGGCGCAGGCATTATACCAGGATGCGTTGAAGGCAATTGCCGTCAGGAGGACGGAGAAGATACCGGTAGAAGAATCTTTAGGGCGGATGACGGCAAAGGCAATTTACGCCAGATGCTGCTCCCCGCTGTTCAATGCGGCTGCCATGGACGGCATTGCCGTGATCGCGAAGGAGACAGCCGGAGCAACGCAGGAGAATCCGCTCACCCTCGTCAGAGGGAAGGATTATCAGATCGTAGATACAGGAGATCCGGTACATCCGCCCTATGACGCGGTGATTATGGCGGAAGACCTGCTGGAAGCGGAGGAAGACGTGGTACAGATCATGGAGGCGGCCAGCGGCTGGCAGCATGTGCGCCCTATAGGAGAAGATATCGTGGCAGGGGAAATGCTGCTTCCCGGCGGCCATAAGATTCGGCCGATCGACATCGGCGTGCTTCTAAGCGGCGGCATACTGGAAGTCGATGTAATAAAGCGTCCGAGAGTGGGACTGATCCCTACGGGGACGGAGATCATAGAGCCGGACAAAGAGCCGGGCGAGGGGGATATCATTGAGTCCAATTCCCGTATGTTCGCGGCGATGACCATCAATTACGGAGGCATCCCCCATCGATATGCTCCGGTGGAGGATGACTATGACAAGATCAAGGACGCCATAAAAAAAGCCCATGAAGAGAACGACATCGTGGTGGTGAATGCCGGATCCAGCGCGGGGACGGAAGATTACACCGTACATATCTTACGGGAGATGGGAGAAGTGCTCGTCCATGGGGTGGCAATCAAGCCTGGCAAGCCGGTGATCCTCTCCATTGTGGATGGCAAGCCGGTGATAGGCCTGCCTGGCTATCCGGTCTCTGCATATATCGACTTTGAGAATTTTGTCAGGCCTGTGATGGATAAGATGTCAGGAGAACGCCATTACGCCGGACATACCGTCAAGGCAGTACTTTCCAAACGTCTGGTGTCTTCGCTGAAGCACCGGGAATATGTGCGGGTCAAGGTAGGCAAAGTGGGAGATAAGCTGATAGCCTCTCCATTGGCAAGAGGCGCGGGGGCTGCCATGAGTTTGGTGCGGGCGGACGGATTCTGCGTCATTGACCAGAACAGTGAAGGAGTAGAGGCAGGCGAGACGGTGGAAGTCGAACTCTACCGGGATATAGAGGAGATTGAGCACACGGTGGTATCCATCGGAAGCCACGACCTGATCCTGGACTTCCTGGCAGACCTGATGCCGCTATCTTATCCGGGAACCTTCCTGTCCAGCACCCATGTAGGGAGCATGGCAGGGCTGATGGCGCTGAAGCGGGGAGAGACGCATATCGCGCCGACCCATCTGCTGGATGAAGAGACGGGAGTGTACAATGTCTCCTATCTGAAAAAACTATTCCCGGGTAAATGTATGGCGCTGATCAAAGGGGTGAAGCGTATCCAGGGAATCATCGTCCAGAAGGGCAATCCCAAAGGAATCCGCGGGATCGAGGACTTGACGCGGGTTACGTACGTCAACAGGCAGCGGGGCGCCGGTACCAGGGTATTGCTGGATTACCGGCTTAAGACAGCCGGAATCCGTCCGGAGGAGATTGACGGCTACGACAAGGAAGCCACGACCCATATGTCAGTAGCGGCCCTGGTGAAAAATGGCGGGGCAGACGCGGGGATGGGGATCTATTCGGCGGCCCACGCGATGGATCTGGACTTCATACCTGTGGGAGAAGAAGAGTACGACTTTGCTATAGAACAGGAGTCCCTTGAACTAGAAGAGATCAAGAAATTCCTTGCAGTACTGAAAAGCAGCGCATTCGCGCAAAAGGCCCGGGAGGCCGGAGGCTATGATATTAGCCATGCCGGGGAAGTGGCGAGGTTATAAAAATAGTACTAGCTTTCTTGTGGAATAAATGGTATAATACAAAAAGGTTTGAAGACAAGGGAGCAAAAGACATGAAAAAACCATTTACTTTTATTGATTTGTTTTCCGGTATTGGTGGATTTCATCAAGCGATGAGCAGTTTGGGCGGACGGTGCGTGTTCGCCTCTGAGATAGATAAATATTGTATTGAGACGTATCAGGAAAATTATGGAATGGACTCGGGCATTGATATACGCAATGTCGATGAGAAGGATATCCCGCCGCATGACGTGCTGTGCGCGGGATTCCCTTGTCAGGCGTTCAGCAAGGCGGGAAAGCAGGAGGGCATGGAAGACGAGACCAGGGGCACCCTGTTCTTTGAGATCGTGCGGATCTTGAAGCATCATCATACGCCTTATATCGTGCTGGAAAATGTGAGGAATCTGGTGTCCCATGACCATGGAAATACCTGGAAGGTCATTCGGGCAAACTTAAGAAAGCAAGGCTACCGCCTGATGGAGAAGCCGTTGATCCTGAGTCCCCATCACTTTGGCGTGCCCCAGCTTCGAGAGAGGGTGGTCATACTCGGAAAGTACGAGCCGAACCGCGTGGACGAGCCGCTGGATATCGTATTCCACGATCTGATAAAGAAGGAGCAGAATTCAATCTACGACGTGGTAAAGGATCATCCGGTGGATAAGAAATATGCCATATCAGAGCATGAAGAGAAGGTGCTGAATGCCTGGGACGAATTCTACCATGGCATTGATATGAAGGTGATCGGATTCCCAATCTGGTCCGAGTTCTTCCGCTATGAGAAGGCTCCTGCAGAGTTCCCGGCCTGGAAGCAGGAGTTCGTCAATAAGAACATCCGGCTGTATCAGAGCAACCAGAAGTTCATTGACCAGTGGCTGAAGAAATATAACGATCTTAAGGATTTTACGCCCACCCAGCGCAAGATGGAGTGGCAGGCAGGAACCAATATTGACAGCGTATGGGAAGGGGTCATCCAATTGCGCCCCTCCGGCGTCAGGATCAAGGTGCCTACCTGTTTTCCGGCCCTGGTGGCCATCGTGCAGATTCCGATCATCGGCAGATACAAAAGAAGGCTTACAGTGGAAGAATCAGCGGCTCTGCAAAGCTTTCCTGCGAAGTTTATCTCCAATGCCAATGACCAGCAGGCTTATAAGCAGTATGGCAACAGCGTGAATGTGACGGTGATCGCAGAATGCGCGAAGCGGCTGTTTGATCTATAGAAAAGTTAAATTGTGACGTCGCAGATAGAAAACTTGCTGATCATATCATGGTCTATCATAATCTTCGGCTCCCGCAACTTGCCATTGCTGTTGACGCCCTGGCGGAACATGCTGAGGAAGTGCTTATTGGAGTTATTGATGTCCAGGATATGCATCTTGGTTAGCACCACATGATGCTTCATTCGCTTCTGATAGCTCATAAGGTTGGATTTGCCCTGCGCGCGATTCCAAAACTGGGTAGTCTCGTATCCGTACTCGCTGTCCTTGTAAGTGGCATGCTCGCAGATAATGTAATAAATGTGGTGCTCATAATCGGTCTGGCCTAGTATGCCGAATATGGTGTTCCAGTCATTCCCCTGGATGCCCTTGGAATAATCGCTGTGGGCTTTAAGATCGCCGTAATCCATAAGCGTTGGAAAGTACAGGTCCAGATCGATGCCGTTCTTCTTCTTGTTCTGCTCGTAGCGGATCAAATGCTCAAGCGAATTCTCTTTCAGATACTTTTCGAATCGGTACTCCAGATAGAATCCGGCCCATTCCGGCTGATACTTATTCCGGTAGTTGTCGGCGATCATTTCCTTATAGCAGTCGATGCCTTCCCAGCGGCTGGGCAGCCCAAGGAAGAAATCCCGGAAGATATCCACGATCTCATCCGGCATCGTGCCAAGAAAGGCTGGCGCTGCCCCGGGGGCGGGTGATGGCAGGCCTGTAAAATAATCCAGGATGTTGAACGCAGAATCCTCGTCTGCACTGGCCTCCTGCGATTCGGCTTCCAGGCCGAACTTCTCTGACAGGAAGGTTTCGGCACAGTCCGGGCGAAATACGGTTATGTGATTTCCACGGTAGTCCGTCTTCTGGAAGATGCCGTCCTCCGCCGCGAAGGATAGATCCTCGGTATAGACATGGGCGGAAGAATTGTTAGACTTCTTTGCGACGAAATCCTCAATATTAAAGTCGCAAAACAGTGTCAGGTCATCCCGGGTATAAATGCCCAAAAGCAGCGGAGTCATTCCACGTGAAAGGGAATCCTTGTAGAAATTCTTAAGATCTCCGGATATCTGGATCCGTTTTTTGAAAACAGGGTGGGGGATGCCAAGATAGGTGATGTTCTTCACCCGGATGGAGTAAGGGCGATCTTTAAAATTCCCGGTTATCATTCCATTGTCTTTCCGGATGTCCGGGAAATATGTTTTCAAGACTTCAAAAAGACCTTTGGCCGATAGGCTGATGTCCACATCCATGTATGTATTGCCATCATGATCGATCTGTTCAACGATGGTTCTTCCTCTCATAAGCAGTATCTCCTTATCGTCTAAATATTTGTAATGCGCATACCATAATAATATGTGCCAGGGTGATGTCTTCTAAAGATGATTATACAGTAAAATAGAGGTGAATAAGCGGGACTTTATTGTTTTTTAATGAAAAACATGTTACGTTAATACTGTATTATGCAAAAGTGGTGAGAGAAGTAAAGAGGCTGAAATGACTATCTCCAGAAGATTCAGTTTATAATGGAGGACTGGAAAGGCGAGCCTGAAGCAGTTGTTCGTGACGCTTCAGCAGCCGATGCCGATGCCACAGGGGATGCAATATCCACAGCCGATACCGGTAGCGCATTCTTTGTTATAAAGCAGGATTGGGGGTGGAAAAATGGATGTTCTCAGCGAGCAGCAGAGAAGGAAAACGATGCAGCATATCAAAGGGAAGGACACCAAAATAGAAGTCCAGCTGCGAAAAGCACTGTGGGCAAAAGGATACCGGTACCGGAAGAACTATGACAAACTGAGCGGCAGGCCGGATATCGTTCTGACGAAATATAAGATTGCCATCTTCTGCGACGGCGAATTCTTCCATGGCAAGGACTGGGAGATATTAAGGCCCAAACTTGCCAAGGGAAAGAATCCGGATTACTGGATTCCCAAGATTACAAGGAACCGGGAGCGGGATGAAGAGGTCAATAAAAAACTGCTCTTCGAAGGATGGACGGTGATCCGGTTCTGGGGAAAGGACATACAGAAGAATCTGGATGCGTGCGTGAAAGCTATTGAAGAAGTCATCTTTGAGATTAAGATGGAGCCGGAAGAAATCGGCTGGGAAGATATGGAAGATGAGATTGGGAAATAAGGCGGCTTTGTGGTATACTTTACATTACAAGGCATATTCCTTCTAGCTGTCCGTAACACATGTCTGGACGGAGGGAAAAAGTTCTTGAACAATATAAAAACCAGGGAGTGACGTTCATGGAGAATAGGACGGTCCGCATATTTGCGGACAGCACATGCGATTTGACGGAGGACTTGATTCAAAAGTATGGAATCACCATACTGCCCCTCTGTATCGTACTGGATGATAAAAGTTATTATGACAGGACCCAGATTACGCCGGATGAGATATTTGCCTGGGCAGAGGCAAATAAAAGGACGCCAAAGACGGCGGCTATCACCTTTGAATACGCAGAGAAGATGCTTAGGCCTTGCATGGAAGCGGATGAGGATGTCATCTTTTTTGGCATTTCCGAAGAAATGAGTACAACCTGCAATGTTATGCGTCTCGCGGCGAAAGAATATGATAAGGGAAGGGTATTCGTGATAGATTCCCAGAGCCTGTCCACCGGAATCGGGCTGCAGGTATTGCGGGCCGCCGAGATGGCAAGGCAGGGAAAGAGAGCAGAGGATATCGTGACAGAGATTGAAACGGCGCGCTCCAAAGTGAAGGCCAGTTTTGTGGTGGATACGCTGACCTACCTCGCCAGAGGCGGAAGATGTTCCGGTGCAACGGCTTTGGTGGCAAATACGCTGAAACTGCATCCTTGCATCAACGTAATCGATGGCAGGATGGAAGTCGGGAAGAAATACCGTGGCAGCATGAATAAGGCATTGCTGCACTATGTAAGGGAAAAGGAAGAAGAACTTAAGAAGGCGGATGGCACGCAGGTATTCATCACGCATTCAGGGGTGGCATCTGAGATTGTGGAGCAGATCCGGGATTATCTGGCATCTCTGGGACATTTCCATGAGATACTGGAGACGACCGCCGGGGGCGTCATCTCCAGCCATTGCGGCCCAGGAACCTTGGGCGTGCTGTATTACGCAGAGTAAGCGAGGCAGTGATAAGGCGGCTTGAAGATATGACAAGTAATTTTCGTTTTTAAAAAAGCTTTCTTGATGAATATCTTCCGGAAGCAGGGCATTTGTCCTTGCATAAAAAGAACTAACTTCTGGAATAAGTTTAACCGATAAATGTATATTTCTCCTGAAATCCCACAGAATAAAAAGAAAAACGGAGCGAGGGATCAGGATATGGAAAAACAGACGGTTGAATTATTAAAGGAATGCAATTCTGGATGCAAGATGGGAATCAACAGCATGAACCAGGTTCGGGAATATGTAATGGATGAGAAACTTGCGAAGGTGCTGAAAGAGTATGACGAGAAGCACAAGAAGCTGGAGAAGGAAACTTCTAAGCTGCTGGCAGAATTCGGGAAGGATGAAAAGGAGCCGGAGAAGATGGCGGCCGCATTTTCCTGGATCAGCACGGAGATGAAACTGATGATCAAGGATGACGCCTCTCAGATTGCCAAGATCATGACGGATGGCTGCAACATGGGAATCAAGAGTCTTACGGAAAAGATCAACCAGTATTCAGACGCGTCCAAGGAAAGCATATCGCTGGCAAAAGACATTGTCAAATGCGAGGAGGCTTTCCGGGATGATCTGAAGCAATTTTTATAAAGATCAAAAACAATATTTCACTTCAGGATATTCGCAAGAATCTTCGTGTATTGCTGTAGTTTGTCAGAATCAGGAAAACAATTTCTTATTAAGACTCAGGAATTGCTTGTTCTGGAGAACCCACCGATACTACAATTATAAATAGAATGTCAGCAAATGGCCGGGGACTTATGCGACATCTATATAAAAACTGCCAATAGACTTTTTGATCTATTGGCAGTAATTTTATGTACTTATATTACCACTAAATCGACAATTTTTCAAGTCTTGTAAGCGTACCAGCCAGGGAGTAGAATAGGAAATCACTACAAGGGGGTGAGGGCATGGAATATGAGATGGAGGAACTGATTCCTCTGGTAAAGGAACTCTGTGACAGATATACGGGGAAGGAGAGCACATCCGTGACGTATGAGGCAGCCCAGCGGCTGATGGAAGCCGTGCTCTACTGTATTCATGAGACGACAGGGAGCGCAGAAGCGGCCGGCGTCTCGGACGGCAGCCGGTCGGCGAGAATGGCGTACGAGTATGGCTATGAACTGGCGGTTCAAAAGGTAGTACAAGCAAGAGAACGATATAATCGGATGGCAGCAAATTTTCGAAGTTATGGGAACAGAGCCTATGAGGAAACATTCCGGCAGGGAATTCCGGCATTCTTCCTATGGTATGACGTCCGGCTGAAGCCGCAGGATCATATCATTACCATGGATTATCCGGTAATGAAGAATCTGGAAGGGCTGTGCGGCATTGACGCCATATGGGAGTATCTCAGGTGCATGGAAGCGGAGCAGAAGTTTCTGGCAAGGTTCCCGGAAGACTATATCCGCCAGGTGAATGTGGCGCGCTGCGCAGACTATGAGGAATACTACATCAATCCGTGCAGGGTTATGCTCCGTCATGTCCTATGCTGTATGCTTGCGGACATTCCGGCAGATAAGATCCGGTTCGGGGAGGAGGACTATATGCGGCTGAAAGAGGAAGTGCAAAACCAGGACAGGGGAGGCCTAAAGAGAAGGCTGACGCGCCTTTTGTATGTGCTTGTGAAGCAGAAGTACTGTGAGGATGAGAAACTGTTTGGATATCTGGAATATGATATGGCAGACTTGGCTTTTGAACTTCAAAATTGGCTTTGGAAGCAAGCAGGCAGGAACTAAAGCGCGTGCTTGAATGCAACCAGAAGACGTTGAAGTACGGGCTTAGCCTGACGGAGTTCTGCGATTCCCAGTTCATCCAAAGCGGGGACTATGCGGATACCCTGGCAAGGCTTCAGGAGATATTCTATCTGTATAAGAATGAATCCATGGACGAATTGACAGATCGGGAACTGCTGGAGATTATGAAGGAGAACTTTGAACAGATCTGCTACGGAGATCTGGAATACCTGGAGACAACCTGTCTGGAACGGTTCGCGGCTGCAGTCCGGGCAGGATATGAGACGGAATTCCAGAAGAAGGAGAGGGATGAGTATACGCTTAGGAAGAGCGGGAACGAGTATGAGAAATTCTCGGAAGAGACCAGATGGGAATTTGAACTGTACAGGATAAAATAGGAAGAGTCAGAATAGAAAAACCGGTTGACAAAAGCGTAACAAGTTACTAAAATGACAATAAGTAACTTGTTACGCTTTTGCAATATGAAAGGAGATTTATGAAAAAAGAGAATCCAGTTACATATGAGCGGATGGGAACCAGTCTTGACTGGATAAAGAAGTTGATTTTCGCGGGGATATTCATCCAGGAGAATAAGCTGCACGCAATATTTGACCGCTACAATGAGATGTCCAGCAAGCAGTGGCTTTTGATGGCAGTGTCGGCTTCGTTTGATGCGCCGCCGGTCCTGACTACGCTGGCAGGGGCCATGGGATGTTCCCGCCAGAATGTGAAGAAGCTGGCAGTCAATCTTGAGAAGGTTGGATATATCAAACTTGAAAAGTCGGATGCGGATGCCAGGGCGCTTTGCGTTAAGATGACAGCAAAGGGCATGAAGTTCGCGGAATATATGGCGGATGTCACGGATGACGTGCATGCTGCCATGTTCGGCGAATTTACGGAAGAGGAGATCCGCAAGTACTACCAATTATCTATAAAGCTGATGCACGGAATCAACCATCTGGAAGCGTATTTCCAGAATCAGAGAAAAGGAGAAACAGAACTATGATCCGAGTCATGTATAAGAGCAGGAAGAATAATAAGAAAGTGGCGCAAGCTATGGCAGAGGCGCTGGGGATAGAGGCAGAGAGCATTGATGGAGCGAAGGATGTGAAAGCCGATCTACTGTTTCTGGGGTGCGCGATCCTGGCCGGAAACATCCGGCCGGAGATGGAACGGTTTGTAGAAGGGCTGGATAGTGGCAGCGTTTCCAGGGTGGCTTTATTTTCATCCAATGGATATGGCACGGATCAGTTCGCAGCCTTGAGAAAGAAACTGAAGGCAAAAGGCATAGAAGTGGAAGCTGGGGCGTTTTCCTGCAAAGGAAGCGCATTTATATTCAAGAACATGGGGAAGCCGGATCAGGAAGATCTGGAGGCGGCAAAGCGGTTCGCGCTATCCGTCAGGGATGGCAGAAGGAGTTAACCAATGGTTGATTTTATTTCCGTAAATATCGTATCATTCCATGGTGTTTTTCTGGATTCTTCCGTATACTTATAGCAAGAAAGGAGATGCGATATATGGATACATTGAATTTGGCAGAGAATCTGATCCGCCTGCGCCGGGAGAAAGAAGTCACCCAGGAAGAAGTGGCTAACTTCATTGGCGTTACCAAAGCGTCGGTTTCCAAGTGGGAGACGAAGCAAAGTCTGCCGGACATTCTGCTGCTCCCGGTGATTGCGTCCTATTACGGCGTGACGGTGGATGAACTACTGGGATATAAGCCTCAGCTGGGGAAAGAACAGATCCAGAAGATCTATCATGACCTGGCGGCGGAATTTGCGGAAAAACCCTTTGAAGAGGTAATGGATGCAAGCAGGAAACTGGTTAAGAAGTATTACTCCTGCTATTCCTTTCTCTTGCAGATCAGTATTCTGTGGCTGAACCATTATACATTTGCCGAAGATCCAAAGAGCCAGATGAGGATCCTGGACGAGACGGTGGAACTGTGCACGCACATTATAGAGAATTGCAAGGATATCAGCATCTGTAATGACGCGACTGTTCTCAAAGCGATCATGGACCTGCAGCGAGGAAGACCCCAGGAGGTCCTGGATTCGGTGGAGGATATGCTGAGTCCCTACCGGCTGGCCAGCCAGAGCAGCGGGATTCTTATCCAGGCCTATCAGATGATAGGAGATATGGATAAGGCGGTCAGTTATACGCAGATCAGCATGTTCCTCCATCTGCTTTCTCTAGTAGAAGGCGCGACACAGTATATTGCGCTTCGTGCGCAGGATAAAGAGGCCTGCGAGGAGACGATCCGCCGGATGGACGGACTGATAGAATTATTCCAATTAGAAAGGCTGCATCAGAATATAGCGGCAGTCTATCACTACCAGGTGGCTGTCTATCAGTGCCAGCAGAAGGACATAGATGGGGTGCTCGCAAGGCTTAAGAGGTTCGTGGAGATTATCTGCGATCTGCTGGATCGTGAGGCAGCCTTGCATGGAGACGGTTATTTCAACCGTCTGGAAGAATGGTTCGAGGGACTGGATCTTGGAAAGCAGATGGTCAGAGATAAGAAACTGGTATTAGACAACGCTTGCCAGGCTTTGGAGAACACGGTATTTTCTCCGCTTATGGAAGATAGGCGTCTGGAAAGATTAAAAAGAGTATTGACGGAAAAGAGGGAGACATTATGAATATAAAGGATATGCTGCCATTTTTGATACCATTGGTCATTGTAGAACTGATTCTTGTGATTATCACGCTTCGACATATCTTCACGCACCAGCATTATAAGAGGGGGACCCGCGCGTTCTGGGTAGTGATGACCATCGTAGGGATGCAGTTTTGGGGACCAATTCTTTATTTTCTGCTGGGAAAGGAAGATGCTTAGATGGATATGCTGACATTATCCCATGTATCCAAGCGCTTTGGCGCAAACCAGGTGATCGATGACTTGAACTTTAAGGTTCCCGCGCATTCGATCTATGGATTTATCGGACAGAATGGGGCAGGAAAGACGACTACGATGAAGATGATACTGGGACTTCTTAAGGCGGATTCCGGAGACATCTTTGTAAATGGCGAGAAGGTCTGCTATGGGCAGAATAGGACGAACCGCTATATCGGCTACCTTCCGGATGTGCCGGAATTCTACTCTTACATGGCGCCGATGGAGTATCTGGCATTGTGCGGCGAGATTACGGGAATGAAGAAAACCCTGATTCGCAAGCGGTCTATGGAACTCCTGGAACTGGTAGGACTTGAGAAGTCCGATAAGAGAATCCAGGGATTTTCAAGAGGGATGAAGCAAAGGCTGGGTATCGCACAGGCCCTCCTTAACAGCCCAAAGCTTCTGATCTGCGATGAGCCTACGTCCGCGCTGGATCCGCTGGGAAGAAAAGAGATACTGGACATCCTTCTGGCCGTAAGGGAACATACCACCGTTGTGTTCTCTACGCATATCCTGTCGGATGTAGAGAAGACCTGCGATGAGATTGGCCTGCTCCATGAAGGGAAAGTGGCCCTTCATGGTACCATAGAAGAGATCCGGCAAATTCGGAAAAGCGATGGATTCGAAGCAGAGTTCAGGAATCCGGCGGATTCAGAAAAAGCCCTCCGGATATGGGCAGGAGGGGAGCGTAAGGGGAAGAATCTGATATTTTTTGCAAAGCAGGATGAGAAAGATATGGCATCAGCCATGCAAGGCATGTCAAAGACCGGAATCTATCCGCTTCGCATGGAAATGCGGGAACCTACGCTGGAAGCGCTGTTTATGGAGGTGGTAGGAAGATGAGGCAGTTAAGCGCATTTCTAAGAAAAGAAGGAATGGAACTCATCCGTACGGGTAAGATATGGATTCTTCTGATTATATTCATATTGTTTGGCATCATGAATCCGGCAATAGCCAAACTGACGCCCTGGATGGTAGAGACGATGTCGGACAGTCTGGCAGAGTCGGGGATGGTGCTGACGGAGGTTAAAGTAAATGCCATGACTTCATGGAACCAGTTCTACAAAAATATATCTATGGCGCTGATCATCTTTGCCCTGATGCTCAGCGGGATCCTGACAACGGAATACCAGAAGGGCACCTTGGTAAATATGCTGACCAAAGGCCTGGTCAGGTGGAAGGTAGTGGGGGCAAAAGCCATCGCGTCTATCGGTCTGTGGACAGTCTGCTATTGGCTGTGCTATGGCATCACATACGGATATAATATGTATTTCTGGGATAATAGCATCGCCTCGCATGTGGCCTTTGCGGCCTTGTGCGTCTATCTGCTGGGAATCTGGGTCATGCTCCTGATCCTGCTGATATCCACGCTGCTTAAATCCGCTTCAGGGGTGCTAGCAGTGACGGGCGTAGCAGTCATTGCCAGTTATGTGGCCGGAATGTTCGGAAAGATTGGGGAATATCTGCCGATACGGCTGCTCTCTGCTGGTAATCTGCTGGCGGGCAGCATGTCTCCTGAGGATTTCTGGAAGGCGATAGCGGTGGCCCTGGCATCTGGCGTGGCGTTCTTTATATTGTCAGTGGCGTGCTTTAATAGAAAGAATATTGGATAGAGTGCCTGGGGAATTGCGATTCCCCAGGCTTGTGTTATAATATAATCCATAAATTAGAATGGAGATATATCATGCTATATACAATACCTGATTATTATCAGAATTTCAAATGCACGGCCGACCAATGCGAGGATACCTGCTGCGCCGGATGGCAGATTGCCATTGACAGGAAATCATTGGTCCGCTATGGAAAGGTGACCGGGAAGTTCCGCAGAAGGCTTAACCGTTCCATCCGGTGGCTGGAAGGGACATTCAAGCAGGGCAAGGACGGAAGATGCGACTTTCTGAATGAGGAGAACTTGTGCGATCTGTATTCTGCCCTGGGCAAGGAGAGCCTTTGCAGGACTTGCAGGCTGTATCCGAGGCATATCGAGGAGTTCGAAGGCGTGCGGGAAATCACGCTGTCCATCTCCTGTCCGGAGGTGGCGAGAATCCTGCTTAAGAAAGAAGAGCCGGCAAGGTTCCTGGAATACGAGAAGGAAGGCGAAGAAGCGTATGAAGATTTTGACCTGCTTGCCTATTCCAAACTGGCGGAGGGACGGGAGGTCATGCTCGATATCTTAAGGATGCGGGAACTTGGGCTTGAGTTGCGGGCAGGGCTCGTGCTGGCGCTGGCCCATGATATGCAGGTGAGGCTTAAAAAGGGAGAAGTGTTTTCCTGCGACCAGATATTTGAACGGTACCAGAAGGAGAAGGCCAGGGAATTTATCAGACTGAAACTTATGGAGTCGGGAGACAATATAGAAGAAAGATATGCGTTTTCCAGGCAAATGTTCCAGAACTTGTACCAGTTGGAACTACTACGGGAAGACTGGGAGTCTCATCTGCGCGAATCGGAGTACCTGCTGTATGGAAGCGCGGATGACAGTCAGGATGGCCGGGACGCCTATGGGAAGATGCACCAGGATTTCGCTGCGTGGCTTACGGTCAATATGCCGGAATGGGAGATCCAGTGCGAGCAGTTGCTGGTATATTTTATCTATACCTATTTCTGCGGGGCCGTCTATGACGGGAGAGCCTATGCGAAGATCCAGATGGCCGCGGTCAGCGTTATGCTGATCTACGAGATGCTGGCGGCAAGGTGGAGGAAGAATGAGAAGCAGCTGGACTTTGAGGATGTGGTGGAGATTGTCTACCGCTATTCCAGGGAAGTGGAGCACTCGGACCGGAATCTGGAAGCAATGGAGCAAATGATGGAAGAACAATTGATCCCATGGTTTTCAAAGGACAGATGCGAGGGAAGGAATTAGGGAAAGGATGGAAGGATATGGATGTAAATATAGTTGATAATACGGTAGATAATATTCAAAGAGAGCGAAATCTGAAAACTACAGGACAATTGTTTTCCTTTATACAGGCAAGTCCCAGCCCTTTTCATGCGGTTGCCAATATGAAGAGGGAATTGGACGCGCACGGATATGTCCAGCTTCTGGAAGGGGAAGAATGGAGGCTGGAAGAAGAGGGGAAATATTATGTCATCCGTAACGGGTCGGCATTAATCGCGTTTCGGATTCCAAAACGGGATTTCTTGGGATTCCAGATTATGGCCAGCCACAGTGATTCTCCAAGTTTCAAGATCAAGGAAAATCCAGAGATGGATGTGGAAGGGCATTACGTGAAGCTGAATGTGGAAAAGTATGGAGGGATGCTGTGCGCGCCATGGTTTGACAGGCCGCTGTCCGTGGCGGGAAGAGTCATCGTAAGGAAAGGAAGCCGTCTCGTAACAAGGCTGGTGAATGTAGACCGGGACTTGTGCATGATTCCGAATCTGGCGATCCACATGAACCGGGAGGCCAACGAAGGCTACAAATACAACGTCCAGAAAGACATGCTGCCGCTGTATGGATGCGGAGGATCCGGGGGAATGTTCATGGAGGAAATTGCCCGGGCAGCAGGCGTGGCGCAGGAGGATATGATAGGAAGCGATCTGTTTTTATATAACCGGATGGAAGGAAGCATCTGGGGAGCGCAGGAAGAATTTATTTCCATCGGAAGGCTGGATGACTTGCAGTGTGCCTTTGCATCCCTCCAGGCCTTCCTGGAGGCGGATGGCGGAGAAAGCATTCCGGTACACTGCGTCTATGACAATGAAGAGGTGGGGAGCGGTACGAAACAAGGTGCGGGCTCTACGTTCCTTCTGGATACGCTGCTGCGGGTCAATGAAGGGCTTGGGCGAAGCCCGGGCCGGTATCGCCAGGCGCTGGCATCCAGCTTCATGCTGTCTGCGGACAATGCTCATGGCGTACATCCCAATTATCCAGAGAAGGCCTGCCCGACCAATCGGCCTTATCTGAATGAAGGAATCGTGATAAAATACAGCGCGAACCAGAAGTATACCACGGATGGGATGGCTGCGGCAGTATTTACGCAGATCTGTGAAAGAGCCGGTGTACCAGTGCAGAAGTTTCTCAACCGTTCGGATATTCTGGGAGGCTCTACGCTTGGCAACATCTCGGGAACCCAGGTGGCGCTGAATTCGGTGGACATCGGGCTGGCCCAGCTTTCCATGCATTCTCCGTACGAGACGGGTGGCATAAAAGATACGGATTATCTGATCGCGGCGGCAAAGGAGTTCTTCCGGTCATCGGTGGTGGAAATAGGCAGCGGAGAATACCGCTCTTTGACTTCTGCTCCCAAAAGTACTATAATTCGATAGTAAATGACAGAAAGGGAGTTGGAAATCATGAGTAAAAGAATCGACAAGAAGAGAATGAAGAGACAGGCGAAAATCACATCTGCACCGCGTGATATGCAGGCATCAGCAGCAAAAGAGACAGAGAATATAGACTTCTACATCCAGTATCAGGGCCAGGAGTACCTAGAGCGGGAGATTATAGAGCGAATCAAGGGAAAATGCAAGGAAGAGGGGACTTTGACTGCAGGAAATGAAAAGTTATCTGTCTACCTGAAGCCGGAAGAAAAGAAAGCGTACTATACGTGCGATGGAGGTAATGGAGAGATAGACCTCTAGTCCAATACTGCAAATACCAGGAATAGTATTATGAAGTGATTCGTAATACTATTCCTTTTTCATTATGGCAGCCACCAGACTACAACATTTATTGCTAAAGCCTATGAGGATATCAGGAATTTCAATAAATACAGCGATTCTTTCTATGATAGAATAAGGTGGAATGGGAGGCTTTTATGGATTTACATAAGATGCAATATTTTAAAGATGTGTACGAACTGAATAGTTTTACGAAAGCTGCAAATAAAAACTTTGTGTATCAGAGCGCAGTTACCCAGCAAATTGCGTCGATTGAAAAAGAATTAGGCGTGCTTCTGTTTGAAAGGGAGCACGGAAAAATCACCCATACGCAGGCAGGGAACATTTTTTATCAGGAGTGCCGGGATATATTGGATGAATATGAACATGTGTTGGAGGAAATTAAGAATCACTCATCGCATAAAGTACAGATCCAGAAAAAGTTAAAAATAGGATTTTCAGGTGTAATGGAGAATAACTTCATAATGCTGATCAATGAATATATGTGCAGGTATCCGGAGGTAAGGATTGATTTTATCGAAGGCAGTTATATGTCTTTATGCGAGAAACTTGTCAGCCAGGAGATTGATATTATATTCGGCGTGGCGTGTGAACTGGAAAATATTCCAGGAACAGTCTGGAAGGTTCTTTTTACGGAGAATCAGAAGATTCTCCTGTCCAGGATGAATGAATTGGCAGAAAAAGATGTTTTGTCTATGGATGAACTTGGAAGTCAGACTTTAATCGTGCCTTCCAAGGATATGATGCCCAGTTGTCATAAAAAAGGAATGCAGTTATGTAAAAAAACAAAATATCGGATGAATATTGATTTTGTGGATTCTTTTGAAGCATCAAAGGGCTTAAAAAAGAACTTTGGAGCGCTTAAGGTCTTGGATGGAATATCCTTTGAACTGGAAGAGGGGCAGATCCTTGCAGTAATCGGTCCATCTGGAACAGGCAAATCAACATTGCTGCGCTGCATGAACTATCTGGAGAAGCCTACAGAAGGCGTAATAACTATTGACGACATTACGCTGGAGGCTGCAAAAGCCAAAAAGGAAGATATATATTTACTTAGATCCCATACTGCAATGGTGTTCCAGAATTATAATCTGTTTAAGAATAAGACGGCATTGGAAAATATTATGGAACCCATGGTATCTGTCCAAGGTATTCCAAGCCAGCAGGCCAGAGAGCGTGCACTGGAAATTCTAAAGGCAATCGGACTGACGGAGAAAGAAAATCATTATCCGTCGCAACTTTCCGGAGGACAGCAGCAGAGGATCGGAATTGGAAGGGCTATGGCGGTGAAGCCGAAAGTTATGCTGATTGATGAGCCGACTTCTTCCTTGGATCCGGAACTGGTAGGAGAAGTCCTGGACCTCTTATATAAACTGGCAAGGCAGCATACAACCATGATAATTGCTACACATGAGATGGAGTTTGCAAGGCATATTGCCGATCACGTTATTTTTATAGAAGAAGGAAAAATAGTAGAGGAAGGGGAGCCCGGCTCGTTCTTTGACTCGCCAAAGACGAAGCGCGCGAAACAATTTCTGAAGAAGTTTGAAGTAAAGAGGGACTGATAGAAGAGGAATAGTTAGGAAATAGAGTTTAGGAAAGATAAATCCGGGAAAGGCCTGTATGGGTCTATCCCGGATTTTGCTTTTAAGTATTAAGTTTAATTCTTATCTTTGATTTCGCTGTGCAATTGTTGCAATGACTCGACATCTCCGCTGCCATGCTCTTTCACGTAGCGGATTCCCTTGGCAGTTGCTCTTGCAGCCGCTATGGTGGTCATGTAAGGAATCTTGCCTTTGATGGCTGCCTTGCGCAGGTAACTGTCATCGTGGACGCTGTCCTTGCCTACCGGAGAGTTTACGATCAGGTCGATCTTGCCGTTGGTGATCATATCCAGGATATTCGGACGGCCTTCGTAGAGTTTCTTTACCTTCTCGGCCTCGATTCCCGCTTCGCGGATCAGATCACAGGTAGTTCCTGTAGCCACGATCTTGAATCCATCTTCGGCAAAGCTTCTGGCAATCTCTACGACCTCTGCCTTGTCCTTGCGGTTTACGGAGATCAGTACCGTTCCGTTAAGAGGCAGTTTGGACTGGGCAGCCTCCTGCGCCTTATAGAAGGCTTCTCCATAAGATGGAGACAGGCCCAGGACTTCTCCGGTGGAACGCATTTCAGGCCCTAATACCGGGTCGACTTCCTGAAACATGTTGAACGGGAATACGGCTTCTTTGACGCCGAAGTAAGGAATTATCTGTTCTTTTAATTCCGGTACCGGTGATGGACGTCCTGTGATGTCGGAAGTGATGATGTCCGTTGCCAGAGGCACCATGCGGATGTTGCAGACCTTGGATACCAGCGGTACCGTACGGGACGCGCGAGGATTGGCCTCCAGCACGTATACTTTTCCATTCTCGATGGCATACTGCATGTTCATCAGGCCCTTGACATGCATTTCTTCCGCGATCTTTCTTGTATATTCTTTGATGGTCCTTACATTTTCTTCGGAAATATGTACGGACGGGATGATGCAGGCGGAATCTCCGGAGTGTACGCCGGCAAGCTCGATATGCTCCATAACCGCTGGAACGAATGCGTGGGTTCCGTCGCTGATCGCATCTGCCTCGCATTCGAGGGCGTGGTTCAGGAACCGGTCGATCAGGATCGGGCGGTCAGGCGTTACGCCAACGGCCGCTTTCATGTATCCTTCCATACTTTCGTCATCATAGACAACTTCCATGCCGCGGCCGCCGAGAACATAAGATGGGCGGACCATGACCGGATAGCCGATCTCTCTGGCAATGGCCAGCGCTTCTTCAACGGTGGTTGCCATTCCAGATTCCGGCATAGGAATCTCTAATTTTTCCATCATCTCACGGAACAGGTCGCGGTCTTCTGCCAGGTCGATGACAGACGGCGAAGTTCCCAGAATCTTGACGCCATTCTTCTCAAGCTCGGATGCAAGGTTCAGAGGAGTCTGTCCGCCAAATTGGGCGATAACGCCAAGCGGCTTTTCCTTATTATAAATGCTTAACACGTCTTCCAGAGTGAGAGGCTCGAAATACAGCTTGTCAGAAGTATCGTAGTCGGTGGAAACCGTCTCTGGATTACAGTTGACGATAATCGTCTCGAATCCCAGCTTCTTAAGAGCCAGCGAAGCGTGTACGCAGCAGTAGTCAAACTCGATGCCCTGCCCGATACGGTTCGGGCCTCCGCCAAGAATCATGATCTTTGGCTTGTCTGTACTTACCGGATTCTTGTCTGGCGCATTATAAGTAGAGTAGTAGTAAGCGCTGTCAGGCGTTCCGCTTACGTGCACGCCTTCCCATGCCTCCTCCACGCCAAGTGCCAGGCGGCGGCTGCGGATATCGTCTTCCGGAATCGCCAGGATCTGGCTTAGATACTTATCTGAAAAGCCATCCTTCTTTGCCGCGGTCAGCATCTCGTCGGATGGGAGGCTTCCCCTTCCGGCTGCCAACGCTTCTTCTTCATCCACCAGTTCTTTCATCTGCTGGATAAAGTAAGTCTTAACCTTGGTGATCTCGAAGATTTCCTCTACAGTCGCACCCTTGCGAAGTGCTTCATACATGATGAAGTGACGGTCGCTGGATGGAGTGATCAGCATCTGGAGAAGCTGCTCCTTAGTCTTTGTGTTATAATCCTTGGCATAACCCAGGCCATAACGGCCGGTCTCAAGGCTTCGGATAGCCTTCTGGAAGGCTTCTTTGTATGTCTTGCCAATACTCATGACCTCGCCAACCGCGCGCATCTGGGTGCCAAGCCTATCTTCTACGCCTTTGAACTTCTCAAACGCCCAGCGGGCGAACTTGATTACGACATAATCCCCGTCCGGAACATATTTGTCCAAGGTTCCATACTTGCCGCATGGGATATCCTTAAGCGTAAGGCCGGTTGCCAGCATGGCAGATACCAGGGCGATCGGGAATCCGGTAGCCTTGGAAGCCAATGCGGAAGAACGGGAAGTTCTCGGGTTGATCTCAATGACGACGATACGGTCGCTGACAGGATCGTGGGCGAACTGTACGTTGGTGCCGCCGATAACCTGTACGGACTCTACAATCTTGTAAGCCTGTTCCTGCAGACGCTTCTGGCATTCCTCTGAAATAGTAAGCATCGGAGCAGAACAGAAAGAATCTCCGGTGTGTACGCCCAGGGGGTCGATATTCTCGATGAAGCACACGGTAATCATATTGTTGTCGGCATCGCGGACGATCTCAAGTTCAAGCTCTTCCCAGCCCAGGATGGATTCTTCTACCAGGACCTGTCCCACAAGGCTGGCCTGAAGGCCTCTTGCGCATACCGTCTTTAACTCATCTTTATTATATACCAGGCCGCCGCCTGCGCCGCCCATGGTGTAGGCCGGGCGAAGCACGACAGGATAGCCAAGGTCATCAGCGATTGCCAGCGCTTCTTCTACCGTGTAGGCAACTTCGCTTCTGGCCATCTCGATGCCAAGGGCATCCATGGACTTCTTGAATTCTATACGGTCCTCGCCGCGCTCGATGGCATTCACCTGTACGCCGATAACCTGTACGTTGTACTTTTCCAGAATGCCTGCCTTTGCAAGTTCTGAGCAAAGATTCAGCCCAGACTGTCCTCCCAGGTTTGGAAGAAGCGCATCCGGGCGCTCTTTGGCGATGATCTGCTCAAGCCTCTCTACATTTAATGGCTCTATATAAGTGACATCCGCTGTCTCCGGGTCTGTCATGATGGTAGCTGGATTGGAATTGACCAGCACGATCTCATAGCCCAGCTTGCGCAGCGCTTTGCAGGCTTGGGTACCCGAATAGTCGAATTCGCAGGCCTGTCCGATGATGATCGGTCCAGAGCCGATAATAAGTACTTTGTGAATATCTGTTCTCTTTGGCATATGTATCCTCCTAATATGACATGCATGGCTTATGGAACACCCGGTTGCGTGTTCGATTGCGAGCCTCCAAAAACCCTTTATCCTCTATTATATAGTAGATTGAAAAAAAGGGAATAGGGAATTTTGCCAAATATGGAGAAAAAACATGGAAAATTTCTCGATTTTTTGGCATAAAATATATTTCTTATAAAACTGTGAATTGTAAAAGCCTCTTTCTTATGATAAAGTGGGTATAGATAAATGTTGATTAAATTTATATGCAAGGGGATAAAAAACATGGAAAGAAGAGTAGGAACTATATCAAGAGGAATCCGCTGCCCGATTATCCGTGAAGGAGACAATCTGGCGGATATTATTGTTGAAAGCGTATTAGAGGCAGCAGAAAGCGAAGGATTCGAACTTCGTGACCGCGACGTGATTGCAGCCACAGAATCCATCGTGGCAAGAGCGCAGGGGAATTATGCGTCTATCGATGCGATAGCCAAGGATGTCAAGATGAAATTGGGCGGAGAGACTATAGGAGTCATCTTTCCGATTCTGTCTAGAAACCGTTTCTCCATCTGTCTGAAAGGCATCGCAAAAGGCGCCAGGAAGGTAGTGCTCATGCTGAGCTACCCAAGCGATGAAGTGGGAAATGAACTGGTTTCCCTGGACAAGCTTGATGATGCAGGCATTAACCCGTACAACGACGTGATGGATCTCGAGAAATACCGCGAGCTGTTCGGAGAGAATAAGCATCCATTTACTGGTGTGGATTATGTGCAGTATTACAGCGATCTGATCAAAGAGGCAGGGGCTGAAGTGGAGGTCATCTTCGCAAACCAGCCGCAGGAAATCCTGAAGCATGCCAAGAACGTGCTGACCTGCGATATACATACCAGGGCAAGGACCAAGCGCATCCTGGAGAAGAATGGCGCCGAAGTAGTTCTGGGACTGGACAATATCCTGACCTGTCCGGTGGACGGAAGCGGATGCAATGAACGCTTCGGGCTTCTTGGATCTAATAAATCAACGGAGGAATCCGTGAAACTGTTCCCAAGAGACTGCACAGACCTGGTACTGGAAGTGCAGGGCAAGATTCTTGAAAAGACCGGAAAGCATGTTGAAGTTATGGTATATGGCGACGGCGCTTTCAAAGATCCGGTAGGAAAGATCTGGGAACTGGCAGATCCTTGCGTATCCGTTTCCCATACCGAAGGGCTCAACGGCACGCCGAATGAAGTCAAATTAAAATATCTGGCAGACAATGATTTTAAAGACCTGAAGGGCGAGGCACTCAAAGACGCCATCTCCAAGAGAATCCAGGAGAAGGAAGACGACTTGGTAGGTGATATGTCTTCCCAGGGAACGACACCCCGCCGCCTGACAGACTTGATCGGCTCTCTGTGCGATCTGACCAGCGGTTCTGGAGACAAAGGAACGCCTGTGATCCTGGTACAGGGCTATTTTGACAACTTCACCACCGATAAATAAGCGGCAGCCAGGCAGATGCCAGTCGAATTAGAGGGTTAGACAAGTTAGATATAAGACAAGTCAGAGATAAGTCAAATCAGATACAAGATAATAATGGATTAGTGACAGGAAAAAATACTCAGGAGGAAATGAAACGAATGAAGCAGGATATGATTGTAATTCTGGATTTGGGCAGCACCGAGAATACGGTAGTTGCCAGAGAAATTCGCGATATGGGCGTTTACAGCGAGATTCATCCCCATGACATCACCCCGGAAGAACTGAACGGGCTGGATAATGTGAAGGGAATCATCTTAAACGGAGGAGAGAACCGTGTCGTAGACGGAGTAGCGGTGGATGTAAGTCCCGCACTCTATGATCTGGGATATCCGGTGATAGCAATTGACCATCCAACAGCCAAATGCGCGCAGAAACTGGATGCGCTTCCGGATGAGGCGACCCTTAAGAAATTCGTATTTGACGAGTGCAAGGCGGAGCCAAACTGGAATATGAAGAACTTCATCGCTGACCAGGTAGAACTGGTGAAGCGGCAGGTAGGCGACCGTAAAGTCCTTCTTGCCCTGTCCGGCGGCGTTGATTCTTCCGTTGTGGCAGCGCTGCTTCTGAAGGCAATCGGCCAGCAGCTGGTATGCGTGCATGTAAATCATGGCCTGATGCGTAAGAACGAGTCAGAAAGCGTAGTGGAGGTATTCCAGAACCAGCTTCACGCGAACCTTATCTATGTGGATGCCACAGAACGTTTCCTAGGCAAATTGGAAGGCGTGAAGGATCCGGAAGAAAAACGTAAGATTATCGGCGGAGAATTCATTCGCGTATTTGAAGAAGAAGCAAGAAAACTGGACGGAATCGACTTCCTCGGCCAGGGAACCATTTACCCGGATATCATCGAGAGTGGAACCAAGACCGCCAAGATGGTAAAATCCCACCACAACGTAGGCGGATTGCCTGAGGATCTGCAGTTTGAACTGGTAGAGCCTTTGAAGCAGCTCTTCAAAGACGAAGTCCGCGCTTGCGGAATCGAACTGGGACTGCCGCCGCACATTGTATATCGCCAGCCATTCCCGGGTCCGGGGCTTGGCGTCAGGTGCCTCGGCGCAATTACAAGAGACAGACTGGAAGCGGTCCGCGAATCGGATGCCATCCTGAGAGAAGAGTTTGAGAAAGCGGGACTGGATAAGAAAGTATGGCAGTACTTTACGGTAGTGCCGGACTTTAAGTCTGTAGGCATGAAGAACCATGCCAGATGCTTCGAATATATGGTAATCATCCGGGCAATCAATACGATCGACGCGATGACAGCCAGCATCGAGAAGGTTGACTGGGACGTGCTAGAGAAGATCACGAACAGGATATTGGCGGAAGTGGAGAATGTCAATAGAGTATGCTATGACATGTCGCCGAAGCCGCCGGCTACGATTGAATTCGAGTAGAGGATTAAAACCCCGCAAGCCAGTAATTACAAGGCTTGTGGGGGGTTCTTCTGCCCGAAAAGTAAGATTTTATTAAGACTTTCTGTAATGTGCTTATTTAGCTTGCTCGCTGCCAATAAGGATTTTACAAATTTCAAATCCCAAAGTTAATTATTTGACCTAAATTATCTATTTGGAGAATTTCGAGATGAATTTATCTGAAACATCTGCCCATTCATCCAATCTTGAAACACATTTTATCAGGTTGTCTATATAATCTAATTCATTGATATTTAAAACTTCAAAAATTATCCGTCGGCATAACAAACTCATGTTTAACTTTCATAGGGATATTTTTAGAAGTGGGCTTAAAACCCTTATGTATTGGGAGTTTCCGGCAGATGCCTATGCTTCCTCGTTGGATTTGTTAGTATCAGTTGCAGTTTCTAAAGCTGCTTTTTCTTTTTCAGCATGTTCTTTCTCATCCTTGCGTCGATTGTAGGTGCGATTCCATGCACGCTTGCGACGTTACCGTTCTTCTTCGGCTAATTCCTCCGGTGTTAGCTCTGGCATTGGAACATCCAGTTTACCTACATATTTGAGATAAATGTCGATTTCCTGTGTGCGTTCCCCGGTTGACTTGTCAGCCTCATGCACTTCGATTCGGTCTATAAATTCGTGAATCATTGGTGTAGCCAATTCAGAAAAATCTGTGTACTTATGCAGCATTGCAATAAATTTATCGGCATTCGAAGCTTCTTCTTTTGCTGTAGCTAACTGTCCTCTGGCAGTAGTAAGGAATTCTTCTAATTCAGACTATTCCTTTTCATAGTCAGCAGATAGCATATCGAAACGCTTATCGGTCAGTATCCCGGATACATTATCTTCATAAATACGTTTTATCAAATGGTCAAGCTCAGCAACCCGCTTTTCGGATTTGGTAATCTTTTTAGTGAGAGCCTTTGTATCCGCTTCCTGTTTCAAGATGTTAGATCTTCTAACCTTTTCCAGAATTTCATCCTCATGCTCTTTGATATAGCTTGCTGTATACTGCAAAGTTGTCAAAATCAGGTGTCTGACCACATCTGTCCTTACGTGGTGCTGGGAGCATTTGTTTTCAAAATGTCCCTTTGCCTTGCTATAGGTTGAGCAGGTGTAATTATTCTGGGCATTGGCATATTGGGAATGCTTGTCCTTGTAAGATTCCTTAAAAGTTCTGAAATTTACAGTATGCCCCATATATTCCGGTTTTGATACCAGGTCTGTGATGGTGGTAGCAGTCCAGGAATAAGGTCTTGTCATATCGCACTTGCCTCTGCAAGTACCGAGTCCCTGCTTGGCAAGATAGTAGGATGGACGTTCAATCTTTTCAACTGAGAGTATTCTTGCAACCTGCATCGGACCATTACCTTCGATAATCAGTTGGAAAATACGTTTTACTACGGCAGCGGCTTCTTCATCAATAAGCCAGTGATTGTTATCTTCTGGGTCTTTTTTGTATCCGTAGATGACATTAGAAGTCAGATGCTTGCCCTCCATACCCTTGTTGCGTAGCACAGACTTGATTTTCCGGCCGGTATCACGCACATACCATTCATTCATAATGTTTAAGAATGGTGCAAATTCATTGGATTCAGAATGTGTGCTGTCAACACCATTGGAAATGGCAATAAAGCGGACACCTTTTTCACGGAATAGAACCAAGATGACTCTTCACCATTACTTACTACATCATTGAAAGCCTGCTCTATAACATCTAAGGATAATTCTGTATCTGGTACATAAGCATACATAGCTTGTATTTTTTACATTGGCATTTACCTTTCAAAATATTGTCTACAATTCCTATATTGGGAGATAGATTAGCACTACGTCTGCTTCTTGCAAGCACCTCGTCAATATCATCGGAGACGATGACATTGGCCTTGTCGAATCCAAAGATTTCCCACGCGTCTTTTCCGACCTTTTTCGGATCAACGTCTATGCGCATACCAGTTCCAGGCTTTTCTTGGATTGGATCATTATTACAGCATAACGCCCGACGCTTCCTAATCCCCATACGATTACTTTGTACTTCTTCATAATAAGGCTCCTTCCATGATTATATACGTGTTTACAAAATTCTGAAATCATGGAATCGCATTCATACAGAATTGTCAATATTAAATGGATAAGGATATATTATTTTTACAAAATATGTTAAAATGAGTACATTATAAAGGAGTTTTGTCATGAAAAATAAACATCAGCTACAATCAGAAAAAACATATCAGGTATTTATCGATGCAGATCCTGCAGTGCTATAGCACGCATGAAGAGGAACTGCTGAAGCAGATTCTGGAAGCGCAGAAGGAGGCCGCAGATCCTCTGGACAAGGTACTTCAAATATTTGACGCAAAAGTCATCGTTTCCTTAAAGTTCGCAAAACTGGGAAGAGAGTTATACGTCTGCGCCTTGCATTATTATGATGAGAATCTGTTTGATGATACCATTCCGCTCTATGTGAAGGTAAAAGAAGCCTTGGATGAATGCGTGGAGAAGAAATTGTATTCATTCAATGAGGATACCAGGACGGTTGCATGGGAACTGATTGACTTTTCCAGGGGGATTGTCTTCGACTATTATCTGAGGCAGGAGAGTTATGACTTAGGGTCTGTTTCGGCAAAACGGATGAAACGGTATTTAGGGACGTTTATAGAAAAGTGACGGACTTGCCAGTGCGTGGAAGGGGGAATTAATTGAATAACAGTTTCATGATGGTATGGGTGACAAGGAGGCCGAGTAGTAAGATTGGGAGGAAAAAGGTATGTCTGACGAGGAAAGATTTAAAAAAGCAATCAAAAACATCAAGAACAATTATAAGCAGATTGAACGATCGAAAGTAAATCAACTGTATCTTGAACAAGATTTACATCCGACTACGATTGGGACTGCAAGGGAAGAGATTTGGGGAGAAATATTCGAGGGCCTGATACCCAAAAAATTCGTGGTAGAAAGATCCGTCTTCCTCATTGATGCAAAGGATAATGTATCTTTGGAAGCAGATCTTGTGATTATGGATGAGATGTATACTCCGTACATATTCCGATATGGCAGTATAAAGTTCATACCAATCGAGGCAGTGGCCGCTGTGATACAATGCAAAAGCACGAGTGTGGATAAGAAGAGCCTGGGAGAATGGGCTGAGTCTATAAAGATATTGAGAACTTCTGAAAGAGCAGTGGCCAGATTAGCCACTATGTTTTCCACAGGACCAGTACTAACGCAGCCATCAACGCGCCCCATTCTTATACTGTGCGCGTTAAAAACTGAAATTAGCAATGAGTTGGAGGAGTTGTTTGATATCGTACTTTTGGCGGTAAAAAAAGGCAAATCAGATATTGAAGATAGTTATATCGATGTGCGGTTTAATAAGGAGTTTGATAATCTTCTGAAATGGTTCGAGGCATTGAACTTTAATAATATTGATAAAACGGAGGATGTGTGGAAAAAGATCCATAATGCAGATAAAGCAAAGAAAAGATTGGGCGGAATGAAATTAGAGGAGTTCCAAGTAAATGATAAGAATGGAAAGAACATATCCCTCTTATCCTTTAATCTACAGTTCAACCAACTATTGATGCTGATTAATAATCCCATGCTGTTTCCTCATCAAGATTATGCAAAGCTATTTCAGGAATGTGAGGAGGAATAAGATGAAAGACCAGGTTGTAGCAATATCCATTGATAAGATTCAAACGGCTCTTTTTGAAGTGATTAAATCAGGTACCCAGGAAAAGCAGACGAACAGCGGCACGTTGAGAAGCATTATGGCGGCGTCCAGGAGGATTTCCGGAGATTTCTACAGGGATGTGGGAATAGAAGGAGATGCAGGGGAATTTGCAGGAAAGGTAAAAGAAATATTGCTCCAATGTTCCGGAGTATGCATCTTTACTACCACGTGTGCAGAAGATGAAATCTCAAAACGTTTGAAGAGATTATTCGCAAAGTTTTACCGGGAGTCAGGCGGAAAACTGATTTTGAAGTATGTACTTTTTACAGAGGACGTGTCAACGGGGAATGGAAAACTCAAAGCGATTCAAAGTTCTAAGGAATTGCTGAAAAGCAAAGCATGTATGAATCAGGTAGTGAAAGAGAATCAAGAGATTCTTTTTCAGTTTATGAAATACCATGAAGAAGATATAAGTGCACAGAATGAAGAGGGAGGCGCGTTTGTCCAGACGATAAATGATTTGAGAGCTTCTGAGCAAAAGTCCAATGAGAATAAGCAGGACAAGGGAAGTTTTCGAATTGTGGTGATTAAGGCAGATTTAGATGGAATGGGAAGTGCTTTTCAGAAGATCCAAGATTTTGAGGTATATCAGAAAGTGAGCAGCATCCTGAACCAATATATATCCATGGAGTATTTAGAAGAAAAGGTCAGGGGATTTCAAATAAATAATAGCGAGTTTAAAGTATATCCTCTTTATGTTGCAGGTGATGATATCTTTTTTGCCGTGGGAATGGAAAATTTAATAGAAGGTATTAATCTTTGCAAATGGATTGTCAAAGAATTAAATAGTGCTATTGAGGATACGGTTGGCACCGCATCATTTAATAAACTGACGCTCAGCATTGGCTTGGACTTTGCCTTCAACCGGGAACCGATTCGCTACTATTTTGCACGTGTCGAGGATCAATTGAAGAAAGCTAAAAAAGCAAAAGCATTGAATAAAGGTGAAAGAGATCGGCTGGTTGCAAGAATCTGCATAAACGATGTCGTATATTACGATGTGAAGCGAGAGGAGAAAAAGGAAGAGGAAAATACCGAAGCAGAGTCGGACGTACCAAAATGGGAACATGTGATTCACGGATTAAAGGTAGCAAAAAGAGCAGAAAAAGAAGGAATTGAAGTGACTGCATTTCTTTACGAATTATTGAGAAAACTGAAGGTTCGAGAGGAAGATCCGACGGGAATAATACATAGCAATCTGGTATTATATCATCTTTTGCCTCAGTATTTAGATGATCCATGTAAGGAGAAAAGAAAAGCAGAACTTCTGTTATTAGAAAATATATTAAGTTTTATAAGTTTTGGCAAAAAGAATGAGACAAAGGAATTGAACTTTGATCAAACTTCTTGTACTAAACTGGTAAAATATATAAGTCTGCTTATATTGCTTTGCGATATTAGATTTAATATTAGGGAAGGCGAAAAATCTCAAGTACAGTATGATGAAGAAAAAATTAAAAAGGTATTTAACCGGCCGCTGCATTATCTTTATGACAATAGTTTGTATAAGTTGTGGATGGAATCAGGAGTGGAAGAAAGTCTAGTTAGCAAAATGAGAAAGATATTTGTAAATAAGGCGTTTTATAAAAATCCGAATCCAGAGGTGAAAAGACCTGTACAGGTTTACCAGACTCTGCAAATTACAAACTCCATGTTTATACGCTTTAAAAGATTCGATATGGATATTGATGCTGCGGCTGTAATGATAAAAGCCATGAATCCAAAGACAAAAGGGCAATATCTTAAAGAAAAGAAAGAGAGAAAATGCACACAGCCGCCTGGAAACTTGTATTTTAAGGAAAAGGATTTTAAGAATATGGCAGTAAAGTCTGGCTTATGGAAGAAAGAATATGTAGATGCCTTAATGATCTTTTATCGGTTTAACAGGGCTAAAATTCATTATCTGTCAACGAAATAATCATTGTTAATGGGAGGAACGAGATGGAAAGAATTAAGATAGAATTAACGACGTTATCAAATCTGTTTATTGGGGATACTCCGTCCTCATTTGAGATTGGAGGCATAGATCAGTATACGAAGACCGATTTTTATAATAAGCCATTGGTTCCTGCCTCTTCTTTAAAGGGCGTGCTGCGCAGAATTATCAGCGACATGGAGACTGACGGTACGGCAGAGGAGATTGCAAAGGCATATAAAGATTATTTTAAAGATTTAAAAGAAAAGAATATAAGGAATTTGGAAAAAGTGGCAGATAAGATTGAACCTGAGAGAAAAAAGGGAATTAATGACCGGTTTGAAAAGACGATTGAAGAGGCATCTGCGGAATACCTGTTTGGAGTTCAGGGATTTAATGATGCTCCCAAACTGATTTTTAATGATCTGGTGGTAAAAGAAGGCCAGGAAGAAAGAGAATTATTTTCAATAGATTCCAAAAATAGAATTGATGTTGTGGAAGACCAGATAAATGCAAAGCCAAGAACCTATAAAACGGTGCGTCCAGGAGTTGTTTTTACCGGAGATATTCTGCTCTATCGAATGGAAAGACTTGGGATAAAGGGCATTAGAGAGTTTGTAGAAAAATCTTTGCTGGAGTTCAATTCAGGTATTTATCGACTTGGAGGATCTGGCAGCAGAGGTTATGGCAGAGTTCGGATTGATGTCAGATAGGAGGCAGAATAGATGAAAAAGGTAGATGTTTTCGAGATTTGTATGAAACTGACAGGGCGGCTGACCCAAATTCCGGATTCGCAGAAGATATTTGGCTCTATGATCTATCATTATGCAGAAAGAAATTCGGATGAGCAGGCGGCTGCCTTGGTAAGAAAAATCTGGGAAGGCCGGCTATACTGCGCAATTTCTAATATGCTTCCGCAAGGATATATGCCAATGCCACAAGTGGATTTGACAGAGGTAGATACTTCATCACCGGATAAGATCGATTTAAAGACACTTCACGAAGAACAAAAGAAACGAGCATACATTCAGGAAAAGGACTTAAAAGAGGTCATGGAATATCCTGAGAAGATAGCAGAATTATATCCATATGTAAAAGTTAAGGAACTACAGCAGATTCATGCAGTACTGGACAGCCATCAGTATAACCTGCCGGGGCTTGATCCAAACCTTTATTCCGTTCCGGAAGTGCAGGTGGTAGAGGTAAGAAAAGATGACAAAGATGAGAAAGAATGTAATCTGCGTCAATTTGTTATCTATATGGCGATTGAAAACTGCTCGGAAGAAAATGAATTATACAAGATGCTCCAAGAGGCCAAGGAGGAAGAAAGAAGATTTTTCTTAGGACCCCGTACTTCTCAGGGGATGAATACATATGTAGTGGAGCGAATTGAAAAGAAGAAAGAAGAAAAATGCATGGGCAAAAGATATCTGAATATGGGAATGCTTTTACCAGATCGGATTGATTATGACAGATCCACGCTTCGCCTGTTTACCTCTGAAAGAAGACCTTATAATATGAGCGCAGGCTGGGAAAAGTCTGATGATAGAATGGTCATTAGTTTTATTGAAGCAGGAAGTATTATCTTTCCGGAAATTGATATTTTTCATACAGGACGTTCTGTGGCATCGCCCTTCGATGCCCGGGCAATTGTATTTGGCAACGCTTTTTTATATCCGTTATTCAATAATGAAATGGAGGGGTAAAGGGTGAAAAAACTTAAGAGGTTTGATTATTATCTTGAAACCATTTCTTCTATGCCGCTTTCTCCCAGGGCGCAGGAGGCATGTTATGCTGGCATTGATTATGATCTGGGAAGTAGAAGTAAAAAGGATGAAAAAAACATTAACATAATCTATCCATTTTACCAATATGGAGAGTATCATTCAGAACAGCCAGAATATTATATTCCCGGCTCTTCTATTAAGGGAGCGATGAAACGCGAGTTAAGAGATGAGTTTGGCAGGTTTATGGTAGATGATATTCCGGTTCGAAGTGAAGATATTGTATTGCGCCAATTATATAAAGTGCAGAATCTGCCGGAACAGTGGGAAATAAAAGAAAAGCCGGAAGATCGAAAGAAGATCATGCTTGAACTGTTCTTTCCTCAGATGGCAATACAGATGCTCCGGCGTGATATTTCCTATAAAGGAGAAATATATGCAGAGGAGGAACTTGACGCTTTCCTGGAGGAGATACGGGATGGCACGAAAGAAAAGTTAAAACAATTTATATATAGCCTGGATAGGATTCTTGAGAATGTGTATGAAAATCCAAAGAATGTAAAAAGGGAAATAAGCTGTCTGAAAGAATTAGAAGAGGCGAGGATTGGAGTACAATCGCTTATAGATACCTGCAAACGAAATGAGGCACTATTGCTGATGGGCGGATACAAGGGATTATTGCTGTCAGAATTATTTTCATATAGGGATTCGGCGGATGGAATGCTAAAGGGAGCGATCTATCTGGATAAAGAATGCAATCTTCCACATGGTATTGTTAAAATTAGATTAGGGGAAGAATATGTATGATAAGAATTTGTTTTCCGTAACCTACTTGCCATTAACAATTCGATTAAAATGCTGCGAACCAGTGAAACTTCCGGCTTATTTAGGCTCTATGCTCCACGGAACGCTAGGGTGGGCCCTTTTGCCTCAACAAAAGGTGTATCGCTACTTATTTGAAAACCGAAGAAGAAGTACAGGACAAAGAGATATCGTAAATCCATATATAATCAACACGCCGCCACAGAAAATGAATTATCAAGAAAATGATGAACTTGTGTTTCAGATCCTGCTGCTTGGCGATGGGATAAAGTATGCAGAGGACTTTGTAAATGTAATGACAGAGACATCTGTATTTGGCTTAGGGGCAGGCAGGGCAAAGTTCGAACTGGTTGATATACGCCATGGAGTCAGCCTTCATCCAATATGGGATGGGGAACATCTGTGGCAGAAAGAGATTGTGGCAAGTGCATTGGTAGATGAGATTTATGAAAATTGCCAGTATTGTTCTATTCAGATGAAGACGCCACTACGGATCAGGAGAGATGGCGAATTGCTGACTCAGATTGATATGCCTGCCATTATGCGAAATATAACCAGGCGGATATCAGATATTGTAGATAGGTATGGCGGATATATAGATAGAGAAAAGGCAGAAACCATATGCGATATGGCCAGGGAAATCAAACAAAAGAATGCAGAGATATATGTATGCCATCTAGAGCGATATTCCAGTAGAAAAGGCGAAAAAATGGACATGAGCGGTGTGATGGGATCATTAGCATATCAAGGAGAACTCACAGCGTTTACACCTTGGCTAAATGCGGCCAGTGTACTTCATATAGGCAGAAATGTGACATTTGGGTATGGACAGGTTAACGTCGTCTTTGCCTAGCAATTGAAATTTGGTGCGAATGTCAAGCAAACATAAAATTCCAGGGGGATTCGCACCAAAAAAAGATACAAAATGGAATGGTAATGCTAAGAATATGTAATAAAAACTGGTGATAAATATATGAAATAATAGTTAATTTGTTGGAAATTAACAAAAAGTCCTGTATAATATTATATGATATTGCAGTCTCCACCTGTGTGGTGGAGTGGATTGAAAGTTCTGCGTAATCACTTCCTTGATGCTTTCTACCACGTCTCCACCTGTGTGGTGGAGTGGATTGAAAGGCAAGTTCCTCCATACCGGAGTCTGTAAGTATCGTCTCCACCTGTGTGGTGGAGTGGATTGAAAGAGTTAAATATCGCAACCCGTAAACCCGGAGCCGGAAGTCTCCACCTGTGTGGTGGAGTGGATTGAAAGCTCAGAACTACCACCGAGCCATGCGCATCTGCTACAGTCTCCACCTGTGTGGTGGAGTGGATTGAAAGACAGATCCTCTTAAGACTGGACACATGAAAGTAACGTCTCCACCTGTGTGGTGGAGTGGATTGAAAGACTTTCACAAAATCCCAACGCTCTCCAATCACGGTCTCCACCTGTGTGGTGGAGTGGATTGAAAGATAGAAACATCTAATCCAAATAGTAGAATTCATGTGTCTCCACCTGTGTGGTGGAGTGGATTGAAAGTTGTACAATTTTTCACCTCCAATACCACCTTATTGTCTCCACCTGTGTGGTGGAGTGGATTGAAAGATGTCGCGCTCATAGGTATACTCGAACGCATCCAGAGTCTCCACCTGTGTGGTGGAGTGGATTGAAAGAATAATAACGGTACGAAATTATTGGCTGTATCCGTCTCCACCTGTGTGGTGGAGTGGATTGAAAGCTGAGGAAGAACTTCCGGACATCGTGCAGAGATGGTCTCCACCTGTGTGGTGGAGTGGATTGAAAGATCTCTACAACGTACTTAATACCATCTATTTCAGTCTCCAACTGTGTGGTGGAGTGGATTGAAAGAGGGATGACAATGCTAGTCTGAGAAAGAGACACATGAATCAGCTGGCAGATGGGCTCGGTATGATCCACCATTCTTTGAAACATAAGTTCAATGTAAGCATCGAAATTATGTTTAAAACGTGATAACAGGGAAGTATCGGGGACTTTAGAGAAACCTGAAGGCCGAATAGAACTCGGGTGGAATAAATTCATGGAGATCAAAGTGTTCTGAAAGAAGAACAAAGAAAGAGGGTAATTGTCAATGAGTTTGCTTTGAAAGTCTGAAAAAATATCATTTAAAGCGATCTGTTGATATTTAGCAGTCATAAATTTTCTCCTCCTCAGGAGTTGAAATGTATTGGTGTCGTTACCTATATTTTACCACCCGTGGAGAGAAAATTTATATAAATCAAGTAAGAAACCCCAGTAAAATCAAGGAGAACAGCATTTATCAAATGCCTAAAGTACACAGAATAAGAGGAGAAATGAGCAAATGAGAAAGGAAGCAAGTTTAGCAGAGTGGAAGGCATTGTATGAAATCGCAACGGAACTTAAGGAGTTGCGCCCGTGGGAGTCTTTCTGGGATATGGATCTGATCCAACTGCAGGGAGAAGAAGAGGAAGATGTAGCCTTTGTAAGCATTCTCGGAAAAGGGGGAGACTGCTATGGGATAACGGTATATGAGGGGTATGATGGATTAAATGATTTTATGCGCCTCGCACTGGCAGATGAAATGAATCTTTCCGTTGAGTTTGCAATGTTCTCCCAGAATAATCTGACTTGCTATTGGGGAAACCGGGAAGAATTGAGTGAGAAACAGAGAAAGACGATCAAAGAACTGGGCTATAAGTACCGTGGGAAGAGTCAATGGCTGTACTTTATGACTTATCAGGCAGGCTATTTTCCATACAATCTGGATGAGGATGAAGTGCGAAGGATGACGAGATACCTGGGACTTCTTCTGGAGGCAGTGCAATGCTACCGCGATATGGAGGAAGTGGTAGACTTTAAGGGAGGCGACCTGTTTTGCTATGAGTTTAATGAGAAGACAGGAGCCAGGAAGTGGGGAGCACAGGCCATGCCATTTACCAGTTGCCAGTTTCCCAGCCTGACGCTGACGGAGGAAGAACTTTTGCGGGAATTAAAAGAAGCGTCGAAAAATGATTGTATTTTGGAGGCTGAGTGTACTTACTCCGGGTCGGCAGTAACTGATAAAAAGTATGACCGCCCTGCCAACCCAATGCTGTGTCTCTTGGCGGAGAGGAATTCGGGAATGATGTTGAAGGCAGAAATGGTCGGGCCTGACGAGGATGCAATGGTGGTACTGGCTGAAACTGTGGTGGGATTTATCCTGACCCATGGAGCGCCAAAGGAAATCCGGGTAAGCAATGTGATTATCGAGGCAATCCTGGATCAGGTGTGCCAAGTAGCCGGAATACGGTTAAGGAGAGTGAAAAAACTTTCGGCAGTCAGCGAGTTTTGGGAAGGCATGCGGGAAAGATTCTAAGGAAGAAGTAACATACGGGAAAAATCGTGTGGTTAGAAAATAAATCAAGGGAATAGATGATGCATTATAGATAAGAAAAATATAACGCATCACCTATTTCCTTTTTCAATCAATGGGGCGCATGGAATATGATAAGATTAATTTAACGCGGGCAGGCAATAACCATTGACTCCCGCATTCGGACAAACATTTCACACAGGGGGAAGAAGATGGAAAGAATATACTTTGACAATGGCAGCACATCCTGGCCAAAAGCGCCAAAGGTCGCAGAGTCTATGGCGGAACTTCTGACGAATGGCGCGTTCAATATCAACCGGGGCAATTATGAAGGCGCATACGAAGTGGCTGGAATCGTGCTGGAGACCAGGGAGCAGCTTAAGCGGCTGTTCCATGCCGCGGATTCAAGAAGCGTAATATTCTCCCCGGGCATTACCTATTCCCTGAACTATTTTATTCAGGGGTTTCTTAAGAGCGGGGAGCATGTAATCGTGACCGGAATCGAGCACAATGCGGTGATGCGCCCTCTTCACCAGATGGCGAGCCGGGGCGTGACGTATGACATTGCTCCTGCGGATGAGCAAGGGAATGTCAGCGCAGAAGAGATGGAGAGGCTGGTTCGGCCGCAGACAAGGGCAATCATCGCCTCGCATGCATCCAATGTCTGCGGAACCATCGTGCCCATCCGGGAAATCGGGGAAATGTGCCGCCGGAGGCATCTTATTTTTGCGGTGGATACGGCGCAGACGGCCGGAACTCTTGACATAGACATGCAGAAATGCGGCATCGACTTCCTGGCATTCACCGGGCACAAAGGGCTTCTGGGTCCCCAGGGGATTGGCGGGTTTCTGATATCCGAGGAGCTGGACCGCCAGATGCAGCCCTATATTGCGGGCGGAACAGGGAGCCAGTCAGATTCCTTCGAGATGCCGGATAATCTGCCGGACAAGTATGAGAGCGGGACAATGAATCTGCCGGGAATTATCGGGCTGCATGCTGCGCTGTCTTATCTTGAAGAGACGGGGATAGAGAAGATTCACGACAGGAAGATGGAACTGACAGAGTATTTTCTTGAGAGTATAAAGGAATTGCCGGGAATCCGGATTGCCGGAAGGCAGGACGTAAGACAGCGCGTAGCCGTGGTGTCTCTTGACTTTCAGACCAGCGATAACGCAGTCGTGGCATTTGAACTGGAGCAGCGGGCAGACATTATGACGAGAGTCGGCCTTCACTGCGCGCCGCTGGCTCATCGGACGCTGCATACATTTCCACAGGGGACTATCCGCTTTGCATTTAGCGCAAGCAACACTAAAGAGGAGATTGATATTTGTATTCGGACGCTGCGCGAACTTGTCTGATGAAGATATAGATGAGATATAGATAACATAAATAAGTATGGATAATGTTGGGAATTAACAATAGCCCATTCCAGCAGGTTGCGTTGTCCTTAATAGGAAAAAATGATACGGTAAATATAGTCGAATATTGTAAAATACAAGGAGGACGATAATATGGACAATAATCACAAGATGTGGAGCGACCTGGGCATGAACCTGGAACTGCATGACCAGTTATGCGAAGTACTGCCGCAGGCATTTGGGGATGTTTTCTTATCACAGGAGAACAGGCCGGAAGGCATGGATTACTATAACATGGTCGTGGCGGATATCCACGGAATACGCCCGGCGGAATTGATCGAGCATCAGAACAAAGGCGGAAAGGTCTTCGGAACATTCTGCGTCTATGTGCCGGATGAGGTTATATTTGCGGCGGACGCGATTGCCACAGGCCTGTGCGGAGGCTCCCAGTTCTGGGTTCCGGGAGGAGAGAAGGTGCTTCCGACGAATACCTGTCCGCTGATCAAGGCATCTGTTGGCGCAAGGCTTGACAGGACTTGCCCATTCTTTAGGATCGCAGATATGTACATCGGAGAGACGACCTGCGATGGAAAGAAGAAGGCATGGGAGATCTTAAGCGAGGATGTGCCGGTCTATGTAATGGACCTGCCGCAGATGAAGCGTGCAAAGGATGTCAAGGCATGGGCTGAGGAGATCGAGGCCTTAAAGGAAAAGGTAGAAGAGTTTACCGGAAATAAGGTGACTGCCGAGAAACTTGCCGAGAGCATCAAGCTGATCAACAATAAGAGAAAGGCTCTGGAGAGGCTCTATAACTGCCGCAAGAGCGATAACCTTCCGATTAGCGGAACGGATGCCCTGGTAATTTCCCAGATTGCGTTCTACGATGATCCGGCCAGATTCACGCAGATGACCAACAAGCTCTGCGATGAGCTGGAACAGAGGATTCAGGACGGCGTAAGCGTTGTTCCGGCAGGCACGAAGCGAATCATGCTTACAGGTACGCCGCTTGCCATCCCGAACTGGAAATTACATAATATCGTCGAGACCAGCGGCGGCGTGATCGTCTGTGAAGAGATGTGCACAGGCACGCGCTATTTTGAGAACCAGGTGGATGAGACCAAGGAGACGGTGGAAGAGCAGATCAAGGCAATCGCAGAGCGTTATATGAAGATCAACTGCGCATGCTTCACTCCGAACAGCGGAAGAATCGATGATATCCTGCGCCTTGCGAAGGAATATAAGGTGGACGGCATCATTGACGTGAACCTGAAGTTCTGCAACCTCTATGATACAGAGGGCTATTTCGTAGAAAGGGCTATGAAAGAGGCAGGCATTCCGGTACTTGGAATCGAGACAGACTATACAGACAGCGATGCGTCACAGCTTCGTACAAGAGTAGGAGCATTTATCGAGATGCTCAACAACAGATAGTGAGTAAACAGAAAAAGAGGGGATTGCCAGATGCAGCAACTACAGCATTATGTGCTGTTTCCAAACCACGACAATGGCATGCGTCTCTATAAGGAATTAAAAGCGCTGGGAGTGCGGGCGGTCATATCCCCCACTCCCAGAACTGCCAGCAAATGCTGCGGAATCTCGCTGATGGTAGAGGAAGAAGACCTGGAAACCATCCAGTGCTGCGCCAAAGAGCACGACATCGAGATCCTGAAGATTGCGGCGGTGGAGCGTGACTTGAATCCGAAAAGGGACCGGTATTGCTAGATATGGCGCTATCTTGACGTTATCTTGACGGGCCTGCATATTTGGAGTAATATGAACAGGACTGAATCAGAACGGGAGATATCGCTATGGAATTACAGAATGGCCGCCCGGCGTCTTTGGAGGGGCGGGAAGAAAAAGAAATTAAAGTATATGATCTGCTGGATCGTCTTGGCATAGAGTATCTTAGGACGGATCACGAGGCAGCAGGCACGATCGCGGACTGTCTGGAAGTAGACCAAGTGCTTGGAATCACGATCTGTAAGAATCTGTTCCTGTGCAATCGGCAGAAGACAGAGTTCTATCTGCTGATGATGCCAGGCCATAAAAGCTTGCGAACCAAAGAACTGTCCGCCCAGATCCCAACATCCAGACTGTCCTTTGCATCGGGGGAGGATATGGTCAAGTACCTGAACGTGCTGCCTGGCTCCGCTACGGTCATGGGGCTGATGAATGATACAGAGAACCACGTACAGCTGCTGGTAGATGAAGAAATATTAAAAGATGAATATGTGGGCTGCCACCCCTGCGTGAACACATCCAGCGTGAAGATCTGCACGGAGGATGTGTTTGGGAAGTTCCTGGACGCAGTGCATCATGACTATATAACCGTAACATTAAGCGATAATTCCCCTCAATCTTGAGGGGAATTATTTTTATCTTTATAGGAAATTTCTAAGATTGTAAAAAATAGTGTATAATGTATGAGAAATAAAAAACAGCATAACAAAGAGTGCAGTTTTTTGTGGTAAACTTCCAGCACCAACATAGAAGTGCCACACTTTGATAGATACCATATATTACTCATGTAATTATTATTCCGCACCCGGAGAGGCATAGGGCAGGCAGTAAAACAAAAGACAATATGATTAACTTTATCTTTTAAAATTGATTCTACCAGGATTTTTAAGATTATTATAAGGAAATAGAAAATAAGAAAAATGTATTTGACAAACATACTAACGGTATGTATAATGAACTTACCATCCACATACAGGAGGGAGCCATGGCAAGAAACAAATATCCGGAAGAGACAAGAAATTTAATCGTTGATACGGCAGCCAGACTATTTATGGAGAAGGGGTATGACCACACGTCTATCCAGGATATCATAGACAATCTGGGAGGCCTTACGAAAGGAGCCATCTATCACCATTTCAAATCCAAAGAAGAGATTGTGTACGCGGTTTTTGAAAAGTTGTACGCATCGGCGGATGTAGACATGAAAAAGGTCTGCGAGAGTAAGGAATTGAATGGATTTCAGAAGTTACAGGAAGTCTTCAGGTTATCCATTTTTAATCCGGTGCAGAATGATGTGTTTGTAGTAGCAATCGATATGATTAAGAATCCACAACTGCTGGTCATCTATCTGCGTGATACGGTGCAGACAGAGTCGACAGAGATAGTGAGACGTATTCTCGAAGAAGGGATAGAAGATGGGTCTATAAAGACCGAGTACCCCAAGGAACTGGCAGAGGTCTTGATGCTGCTGGGAGGAATATGGCTGAATCCAATGGTTTATCATTGCGATTCAGCAGAAATCGTGAGAAAGACAAGATTCTACAAGCATATGCTGGAGGCGCTTGGCCTTAATCTGATTGAGGATTCATGGATTGAACGGATAGAATCATATGCCGTATTGTATCAGGAGAATCAAAAGTAAGAAAAACTGTCCTGTTTTTGCAGGGCAGTAAAATTTTAAAATTATACATACCAACGGTTGGTATTAAAGGGAGGATAAGTCGTGATTGAAGTAAAAAGAGCAGGAAAAACCACTTTGATGAAGATGGCAGCAGGCAGAGTCGCATTTCGTAAGATGGAAGTATGGATTAAGAATATGGAGGTTAAGTAAATGGATCAGAAAAAGGGCTATTCAAAAGATTTTTACCTGGTCGTAATCGGTCAGATCATCTCATTGTTTGGAAATGCGGTTATGCGGTTTGCACTGCCCATCCATCTGCTGAACGTGACGGGATCAGCGGCCGTCTTAGGCGTGGTGTCCGGATGCGCGTTCATTCCCCTGGCGGTGATGTCACCAATTGGCGGGATCATAGCGGATAGAGTGAACAAGCGGAATGTAATGGTATTTCTAGATTTCTTTACTTCCGGGCTGACCGTTCTATTCTTGCTGATGTATGGAAAGGTAAGCATAACAGGAATGGTGCTGGTGACTCTATTCTTGCTATATGGAATCAGCGGGGCATATCAGCCTTCCGTCCAGGCAAGTATTCCGGTATTGGTAGAGCCGGAGCATATTATGCCGGCGAATGCTATTATTAATATGGTATCCTCTTTATCCGGCCTGTTGGGGCCGGCGCTTGGCGGCACAGCGTATAGCCTGTGGGGAATCTATCCAGTGCTGTCCATTGCCGCGGGCTGCTTCTTCTTATCTGCCGTGATGGAGATCTTTATTAAGATTCCATATGAGAAGAAGCAAAGCACAGAATCCATCCTGCGTCAGACGAAAGACGATCTGAGCGAGAGTATTGCATATATCGGCCGGAAAAAGCCGGAACTAGCAAAACTGACGCTTTGCTGCGCGGGCGTGAACCTGGTCATGTCTGCGCTGATGGTCATAGGCCTGCCTGTTATCGTGATGAATATACTTGACTTTTCCAAGTCTGAGGCATCCAGGCTATATGGATACATGGAGGCGATTCTTGCGATCGGCGGCCTGGCAGGAGGAATCGGCGCAGGCGTATTTGGACAGAAGTTAAAGGTAAACGGAAGCTGGAAGTTCCTGCTGGCTTCAGGAGTTCTGCTGGTTCCCATGGGAGTCGTGCTGCTGCCTTCCTGCCCGCCGTATCTGGCATATGGGGTGCTTGCGGCTGTAGGGATTGTCATTATGGCTATGTCAGCAATCTATACCATACAGATTATGTCCTATATCCAGATCACGACGCCCCAGCACATGGTGGGGAAAGTCATTGCCTGGATTATCGCGGTGTCTACATGTGCCCAGCCAGTGGGGCAGGTTCTATATGGATTCCTGTTCGAAAAGATAGGGCAGAATGCGTATCTGATTTTCTATGCGGCAGCAGTATGCTCGATGCTGATTGCGTGGGGAAGCAGGAAGGCAACGAAGGCATTGCAGAATTGAGAGACAGTTACTAGCGAAAATAAGAAAGAGATGATGCCTATTGTAGCGCAATTGCTGGACCGTACGGTCGGCGGAGATGAAAGGATCCGAAGGATCGTAAAAAGACGGACGGGATTATTGCGACTTCGCTTATCGTTGCAGGATATTTCCTGATCATCGGCGCAGGCTATGTGCTGAATACGGTGACGAACTGTTTCCTGGGTGCGTTAAATGAGCCATATCGTGGCATGTGTAGCGGCATCCTATGCGGGATACAGAGAAATATGCAGATAAATTATGTCTTGAATCCTAAAGGTTGTGCAATCTGGCCATTTGTCTTATAATATATGCGATTACTAGAATGAAGGATTGGAAAAGGTTACGAATGATGAATAGAAAGATAATGAAAAAGGCAGCAAAGCGCAACCTGAAGAAGCACTATTGGATATTCTTGGCGGCTTGCCTGATCGCGGCTTTTCTGAATGTGGAATTCTCTGGGACTCTGAGTTTTGCGCAGGTCAATGTGGAGCCGGCCCAAGAGGCAGAAGGAAGTCCTTCTTCCGGGAACACCGCGTTTAAGCAGGCAGGCGCGTGGGATGTTATGAATGATATCCTCAGCGGCAATGAGAAGGAAGGAAAGCAGCTGTCTGAGCAGATCAGGCAGGCGCAGATTCAGCAGTCCGGGCAAGCGAATCCTGCATTTGGCAGGAGCAGAGGCGTGCTGGCCCAGGCGGTGAACTCCATTACATCCGGCTCTTTATTTGTAACCATCGCGTCTGCGGTCAATGGAATGGTGAAATCAAAAGAGGTGGCGCTTCTGATCCTGATTGGCCTTAGCATGACCTTGATGCTGGGTTTCTGGTTTTTTATTACCAATGTATATACAGTAATTTCCAGAAGGATATTTCTGGAGGGACGTAATTTTGAGATCGTGCCTATTCAGCGTTTCCTTTTCTTATTCCGCGTGCGGAAATGGACGAAGGCGGCATGGACCATGCTGGTCAAGTATATATATGAGTTTTTGTGGTCGTTGACGGTTATTGGAGGGATTATCAAGCGTTATTCTTATTATATGGTGCCATATATCGTGGCAGAGAACCCGGATATTTCCGCAAAGAACGCAATCCGGCTTTCCAGGAAGATGATGAATGGGCATAAGTGGGAATGCTTTGTATTTGAACTGTCATTTCTTGGCTGGAGTATGCTGGGGGCGGTTACGATGGGGCTGTCACAGGTGCTGTATTCCAATCCATACAGGGTGGCGTCTTTTACAGAGTACTATGTTACCCTTAGAAAAATGGCCAAAGAACGGAACATACCGGAGGCGCAGCAGTTAAATGATATCTATCTCTATCGGCCCGCCGGAAGGGAAGCGCTGGATCTTGCATATGCTGATGTGATCGCGGTGATGGAAAAGCCAAAGAAAGAGATAGATGACCTGAAAGGCATCCGCAAGTTCTTTGCGGACTACTTGGGCATTCTGCTGTTCCCGAGCGCAAAAGAGCGGGAGTATGAGGAGGATCAGGCGGAGCGGACCAGGATCTTTGCCCTGCAAAGAGCGGTAGAAGGGAAGTGCTATCCCAGCCGCCTGGATCCGATTCCAGAGATGGCGAAGCGGCAGAAGGTAGAGACGGTTCATTACATGCGTCATTATACGGTGTGGTCCCTGATACTATTATTCTTTATATTTTCCTGTATCGGATGGGTATGGGAGGTGAGCCTTCATCTGGTAAATGACGGCGAATTTGTCAACCGCGGGGTCCTCCATGGCCCATGGCTTCCGATATATGGAAGCGGCGGCGTTCTGATCCTTACCGTACTCAATAAGTTTCGCAAGAACCCGGCGGCAGAATTTGTGGCGATCGTCGTATTGTGCGGTGTAGTGGAATATTTTACTTCTTATTATCTGGAAGTAACCCAGGGAAAGAAATGGTGGGATTATAGCGGATATTTCCTGAACCTGAATGGGCGCATCTGCGCGGAAGGGCTGCTGGTATTTGGCGTGGGAGGCATGGCTATTGTATATGCGCTGGCCCCTGTCCTGGATAACTTTATACGGAGACAGAAGCTAAAGGTAGTGATTCCTGCCTGTCTGGTGCTTCTGGGAGCCTATGTTGGGGATGCCGCATATTCGTCGGAACATCCCAATGCAGGGAAAGGGATCACGGACTATCAGAGCAGGGCTGTAAGACTTGACACGTATGCCAATAAATGAAAAGATGCAAGTGAACACTTGCAAGGAGATTGAATATGCTTGACGATACCCAGGAAAAGATTATTAAAGCGACGATGGAACTGGTGATGGAAAAAGGATATTCCAATACCACGACGAAAGACATTGCCCGAAGCGCCGGGATCAATGAATGTACGATTTTCCGCAAATTCAAGGGTAAGAAAGAGATCATACTGGCAGCGATGGAAAAGCCGGAGTGGAATCCAGATTTAAAGCCAGAAGACTTTGAAGGATACTCGGGAGATATGCTGGGAGATCTTACACGTTTTTCTGAAGTTTATATGCAGAAGGTAACGCCCAGAATGGTAAAGGTATCTACCGGACTTCGTGCGCCGGAATTATATCCGTATACTGCAAAGGGGATTTTGAAGATTCCTCAGACCTTCAAGAAGGCATTAAAAGAATATTTTGTGGAGATGAAGGAACAAGGAAAGATCCGGCGGGCAGATCCGGAGGAACTGGCAATGATGTTCTTGTCCATGAATTTTGGGTTCGTATTCTTGAAGGCATCTTTCGGCTCTGAACTTTCACCGATAGAAAGTGCAGCGTATATCGAAAGTAGCATAAATACTTTTGTAAAAGGGATCCTATAGAGAACCATTATTATGGCACTGAGAGGTGCCATATATTTTTAACATGAATAGTTATGTGGAATATATCCGTCAGTTTGTAGAACGCCCGATTCCTAATTTTAATAAACTGGTCAATGCCCCGGTAAAGATTGACAAGATCCTGGCCGGAGGCGAGGCTATCGTGCTGGAAGAAGGCATGACCTTAAGCGCGGCAGAAGTTCCGGGCCATTCGAGGGGGGCTATGGCGTATTGCCTGGATAATGGGAAGGTTAAAGCGCTTTTTACGGGGGATTCCATTCCTGCAAAAGGCGATCTGCCTATATTTACGGATAGCGGCAAGAGCAAAGAGACGCTGGAAAAGATAAGGAGGATGCAAGGCATAGATTGCTATTATCCTGCCTGGGATAGGGTGTATGTAAGAGACGAGATATCTGATATCCCGGATAGCGCGTTTCGTATAATTAAAGACATTGAGAACTGTTCGGCAACAGTGTTATTGGAATATGCAGATCGAAGCATGGAGGAGAAGATGGGTCGGATATGCAAAGAACTTCGGATGGAGCATCTGTCCAGGAATCCGCTGTTTTATAGGAGTGTACTAGGCAGCCTGGGTGGGGCATAGATAAATATATAGAATATATGGATCAATAGCATCCCTATGATGAAGGAAAAGAAAACCCGTGAAACGGGTTAACCTTCAAGGGCATTATACAGGATATCAAGGAACTCGCTGTTTGTCGGTTTTTCTTTCAACGGATACCGGGCTATCTTTATTAGGTATTCTCTGTTTCCATTATACCAGCAATAAGCTATGGCGGTGCGCATACAATGTTCGACATTATCTTGAGATGTCTGGTATTTCCTGGCAACTTCCGGATATATGTACTTGCAGATGGACGGGATCTTATCTCCGTCATCAAGGCAGAGACATAGGGCATGCTTAATACAGTGGAAGCCCTGGTAAGTAGAACGTATGCCAAGAGTGAGCAAAGTATCTTTAACACGTTTATCCATAATTTCGCCTCCCTTTTGCTATTAATAACACTTAAGGGACGGAAAATACAAAGGAGCGGAGCGAATTCTATGAAAACATATAGAAATCGACAAAGCAGAAGCACCCTGTATGTCTCAGGATTTTTATGGGAATAATAGGAGGCAGCAGATAATGGTATAAGGGAGGCAGATTATGAACGAATTTTTGACAAGTTATCTAGGCGGCATCATACCGGTAGCATTCAGGATTCAAAGTGGTGAGGAAAGCATGATCGTAGGAAGGGATCGGCCTGAGTTTACGATCACGCTTAACGAAGATCTGGACAAGAAAGAATTGCTGACCAGTACTTCTCTGGCGCTTGGGGAGGCTTATATGAAGGAAGAACTGGAAGTAGACAGGGACTTATATGAAGTCTTGAATCTGTTTCTTGGACAGATGGGAAAGTTTAAGATGGATAAATCTGCTTTGAAAAAATTAATCCTTACATCAAAAGCAAAAAAGAACCAAGAAAAAGAGGTAAGGTTCCACTATGATATCGGCAATGAATTCTACCGTCTGTGGCTGGATGAAACGATGAGTTATTCCTGTGGATATTTTAAAAATGCAGAGGATACGCTGTATGACGCGCAGGTTAATAAGGCGGATCATATTCTGGAAAAACTGCAGCTTCAGGAAGGAATGACCTTGCTGGATATCGGATGTGGATGGGGATTCCTTCTAATGCGGGCTGCAAAAAAATATGGGATAAAGGGAACCGGCATTACGCTAAGCAAAGAGCAGTACCAGAAGTTTTCAGAGGACATCGAAAGGGAAGGATTGAAAGACCGGCTGCAAGTCGAACTGATGGATTACCGGGATTTGAAGCATAGCGGCGTCCAGTTTGACCGCGTGGTGAGCGTAGGGATGCTGGAACATGTGGGTAGAGGCAACTATGAATTATTCATGGAGAATGCAGAGGCAGTGTTGAAGCCGGAAGGGTTATTCCTTCTGCATTACATCAGCGCACAGAAGGAGCATGAGGGCGATCCATGGATTAAAAAATATATTTTTCCTGGAGGGACGATTCCCAGCCTGCGTGAAATTATCGATATTCTTCCGGAATATGAATTTCACGTGCTGGATATTGAAAGTCTTCGCCGTCATTATAACAGGACCCTGCTTTGCTGGCGTGAGAATTTCCTGAAGCACAGAGCGGAGATTGCCAGAATGCAGGGAGAGGAATTTACCCGCATGTGGGAACTTTACCTGGCTTCCTGCGCGGCGACATTTAATAATGGAATTATTGATCTGCACCAGATTCTGACCTCGAAAGGAATCAACAACAGACTGCCGATGACCAGGGTGGTATAAGCATAAGGGGGGGGATAGGCCGCATGCGCCGTCTCCCCTAATTGGTTATTGATTTTCTATGAAATCTGTTCTAACATATCCTATATTATCTATTCTATTTTGCCAGTAAGCTGGCGTCAGCAACTCTTCCGCGGATTCTGCGGGCCAATTCAATTTGAATGATGATATTTTAGAAGGGAGCAGTCTATGGGTAAGAACGACATAGCAGTAAAACAATGGCTTTCTGCAAAAGACCGGTTTGCAGATTTATTTAACATGTTGATTTTCGGAGGCAGCACGGTCGTGCATCCGCAAGACTTGGAAGATATGGAGGGAGAGGCGGATATCTTTGTTCCTGACAAGGCAGGAGGGGAGAATGGGATGCGCCTATCTTTTTTCTGCTGAGCAAATATAATGGCAGGGAAGAAGGCGTATCGGAGGCCCTTGACATCCTGGACAGGCAGATACAGGAATTTTACCAAATATACAGCCGGAAAAGCCAAGAGAAAGAATAGTCGAGAGATTCCGTAGATAACTCTACAATGGGATGAAGAGAATTCCAGGATACATTAACCTTTTCTTAGGAATTAAACAACAGAATATTAAAGTATGGGTAAGGGGCTATCGGGAAATAGATAGTTCCAAATAGGGGCAGATGTGACTCATACCAGGTCACATCTGCCCCTGAAATTTTTCCATAAAAGAGACTTAGAGTATAATTATCATTGGCAAAAATAAAAGGAAGAGACCGAAACCTCTTCC
>ERZ894236.199-NODE-199-length-86888-cov-77.6118_pt1 | contig 86888 bp, 80 predicted proteins | sample MGYA00380297_ERZ894236 | MGnify/ENA primary metagenome ERZ894236 (study PRJEB32331, sample SAMN06328420) | human gut metagenome | biome: human gut microbiome; feature: stool | host: Homo sapiens | collected 2014-08-04 ... | reverse complement strand
TAAATTGAATTCCTTGTATCCGACATTTACTACTGCATCTGAATAAGATGCAGTAGTAATGTTAAATATCAACGATACAGCACACTAGTTCCATCAATTTTTTATGTGACAAACTATATACAATTTCAGCTTGTTGATAACGAAGAAATTTTCTTCTAAGTCTGCGTGCTTCTTCTTTTACCTCTGAACGCTTCTGCTGGTTATAATACATATTTTCTGTTTTCAAATCTGTTTCCCCTTTCACCTTTTATTCGACCACAACGAACATTGTTAATGAATAAAAAAAAGACACTCTCTGAAAGATTTTTCTTTCAAAAAGTGCCCTCAACAATTCATATTGTTGGAGTAGTATTACTGACAACTAATCACCATTCTTCATGATGATTCATGTTTGAATACAAATTTGTTGTCAAATTGTTGTCAAAAAGAATTTTTGTTGTCAAATTGTGAAGATTTCTTACTTTCTTAGTACAACTTCGCTCCTGCCGGAATCTTATCATCCAAAATCAGAACATTGAGTCCTTCTCTTCCCTCTACAAGATGTGTAGCAGAGATAATCATACCACATGAATCAATTCCCATCATCTTACGTGGAGGAAGATTTGTGATTGCAAGTAATGTCTTGCCAACCAGTTCTTCCGGCTCGTAATAATCGTGAATACCGCTTAAAATCACGCGATCTTCGCCACTTCCGTCGTCTAATACGAACTTCAGAAGCTTCTTAGATTTCGGAACTGCCTCACATTCTTTTACCTTTACAGCTCGGAAATCTGACTTGCTGAATGTCTCGAAATCAACCATGTCTTTGAATAATGGTTCCACTTCTACGTTGGAGAAATCATATGTTTCTTTCACTTCAGCAATCGCTTTTTCCACTGTTTTTTCAGCCGGAGCGGACTGTGCAGCATTGTTTGCTTCGTTCTTCGCAGCGCCCTGTGACTTCATTGTCGGGAACAACAGCACATCTCTGATCGCTGCACTGTTTGTCAGCAACATACACATTCTGTCGATTCCGAATCCGATACCACCTGTCGGAGGCATACCAATCTCCAGAGCATTCAGGAAGTCTTCGTCTGTTGTGTTTGCTTCATCGTCTCCCTGCGCCAGCAGTTCTTCCTGTGCTTTAAAACGTTCTCTCTGATCGATTGGATCGTTCAGTTCGGAGTACGCATTTGCCATCTCCCATCCGTTCATAAAGAACTCAAAACGTTCTGTATATTCCGGATTCTCTGGCTTTTTCTTCGTCAACGGAGAGATCTCGATTGGATGATCCATTACAAATGTAGGCTGAATCAGATGCTCCTCTGCAAATTCCTCGAAGAAGAGTGCAAGAATGTCACCTTTTTTATGACGTTCTTCAAATTCTACGTGATGCTCTTTTGCAAGTGCTCTTGCCTGCTCCAGTGTCTCCACTTCATTCCAGTCTACACCTGCATATTTCTTCACTGCATCTACCATTGTGATTCTCTCAAATGGTTTTCCCAAATCCATCTGCACACCATTGTACTCGATCACCGTTGTGCCAAGTACTTCCTGTGCAACATGGCGGTACAGATTCTCTGTCAGATCCATCATTCCGTTGTAATCTGTATATGCCTGGTACAGCTCCATCAGCGTAAATTCCGGGTTATGTCTTGTATCAAGTCCTTCGTTACGGAATACACGTCCAATCTCGTATACGCGCTCCATTCCTCCAACAATCAGTCTCTTTAAGTACAGTTCCAGAGAAATACGAAGTTTGAAGTCCTCATCCAGTGCATTGAAGTGTGTCTCGAACGGTCTTGCCGCAGCACCACCGGCATTGGATACCAGCATTGGTGTCTCGACTTCCAGGAATCCCTGTCCATCCAGGTATCTTCTGATCGCACTTAAAATCTTAGAACGATTGATAAATGTCTGCTTTACATCCGGATTCATGATCAGATCCACATATCTCTGACGGTAACGGATATCTGTATTCGTCAGTCCGTGGAATTTCTCCGGCAAAATCTGAAGGCTCTTGGACAACAATGTAACAGAAGACGCATGGATGGATTTTTCTCCTGTCTTTGTCTCAAACACTTCTCCTGTGATTCCGATCACATCGCCGACATCCATCTTTTTGAACTCTTTATAAGACTCTTCTCCAATACTGTCTCTTGCAACGTAAGACTGGATATTCCCCTGTAAATCCTGTACGTTACAGAAAGAAGCTTTTCCCATCACACGTTTAGACATCATACGTCCTGCGATGGAAACTTCTTTTCCTGCAAGTTCTTCAAAATTCTCTTTAATCTCCAGACTATGATGTGTCTGGTCATATTTTGTAATCACAAATGGATCTTTTCCATTTGCCTGCAAATCCGCCAGTTTTTCACGGCGAACTTTTCTCAACTGATTTAAATCTGGTTCCTGCTGTGCTTTTTTCTGCTGTTCGGACACGATATTTTCTCCTTTCTCTTCTGGCATCAGGTACATTTTTTATGTTCCCTAAATGCGAATGAAGACCCCTTGTAAGAAAGGGGTCTGGTTTCTCCTACATAGAACGGCTGATATCAAGTACTTTGTACTGGATCACGCCTGCCTGTGTTTCTACATCTACAGTCTCTCCGACTTTTCTGCCCATCAGAGCCTGACCAACCGGTGACTCATTGGAAATTTTCCCTTCCAGACTGTTGGCTTCTGTAGAACCTACAATGTTGAATTCCATTTCTTCATCAAATGTAATATCAAATACTTTAACTTTACATCCAACATTGATCTTGTCGAAGTCTACTTCATCCTCTACTACAACTTCTGCATTTTTCAAAATGCTTTCCAATTCTTCAATACGTGCTTCGATATCTCTCTGCTCGTCTTTTGCTGCATCATACTCTGCGTTCTCGGAAAGGTCTCCCTGCTCTCTGGCTTCTTTGATCTTTCCTGCCACTTCTTTACGTTTTACAACTTTTAGATTTTCCAGCTCATCTTCCAATGCTTTCAATCCTGCATAAGTAAGTAATTTTTTCTTTGCTTCTGCCATGTCTGTCTGCTTCCTTTCTTTCCTGATCTCACTCTTTTATTTTAAACTTTATCTGCGGCTTCTCCCCTGATTTTACAGGATATTTCAGCCTGTCCATGTATCTATTTCAAGTATATTTCACAATTTCAATATTATACTCAATCGTTATAATGATGTCAAGAGATTTTCCAGTTCTGCGTAGCTCTCCACCTGGTTGATCTGATCCCGCAGACGGGCGGCCCCATGCAGTCCTTTCGTGTACCATGCCACATGTTTTCGCATCTCCCGGATCCCGGTGAAATCACCCTTATATTCAATCTGCAGTTTTGCATGCCGCAGCATGGTTTTTTTAATCTCCTCTACATCTGGTCTGTCCGGAAGTTCCCCTGTTTTTTCGTATTCCAGAAGTTCTGAGAAAATCCACGGATTTCCCTGGGCTCCTCTGGCGATCATCACGCCGTCACATCCGGTCTGCTTTCGCATGGCGATCGCCTGTTCCCCGGAAGTCACATCTCCGTTTCCGATCACCGGGATCGAAACTGCCTCTTTGACCTGACGGATGATCTCCCAGTCCGCCTTTCCAGAATAATACTGTTCTCTTGTTCTTCCATGTACCGCCACTGCTGCCGCCCCTGCTTCCTCAATAATCTTGGCAATTTCCACAGCATTGACATGCTCATCATCAAACCCTTTACGAATCTTAACCGTAACCGGTTTTTTGATTGCTTTTACTGTTGCGCTGACCAGTTCATACACCAGCTTTGGATTTTTCATCAAAGCAGAGCCTTCTCCGTTTCGCACTACCTTCGGCACCGGACATCCCATATTGATATCCAGAATGGAAAATGGGCGTTCTTCGATCCGTTTTGCCATCTCACTGACGATTTTGGGATCCGATCCAAACAACTGCAGTGACACCGGCACTTCCTTCGGATGGATCTGGAGCAAACTTTCCGTATTTTTATTATTGTAGAAAATTCCTTTTGCACTGACCATCTCCATACACAAAAGCCCTGCTCCCTGCTCCTTGCACAGCAAGCGAAATGGCAGGTCTGTTACGCCTGCCATAGGTCCGAGCACATAGGAATTTTCCAGTAATACATTTCCGATTTTTAACTGTTTCATTTCCACACTCTAACTTTCTTTTTTCTCTTTTGAACTATTCTTCGTCCAGTTCCACATCTTCTCCCAGATAAAACACTTTATAGAATAATTCCAGCGACTCGAACAATTCCTGTTTTGTCTGCTGAAGCTGTTTGATCTTCAGAACACTTCCAATCTCATCAAATGCAAAATCATTCTCTTCATGATCAATCCGAAGTTCCAGATTTCCATCCTCATCATAAATGACCATCAGAATGCCGCCCACATCTTCTGTATAGAGCACACACATAATATTTAATTCCTGTTTGATGGTCTCCGGCAGCATCTCAAACTCTGGATTCAGATAATATTTCTGTTCATAAGAATTCGCCGCACAAAGTACAATTTCTTCCATGATCTCTTCCCTTCTATACATATCCGTATACGCCACGCACAGATACTTCCCCGGCATACACGGCAATTTCACTTCCATCTTCTTTTTTTACCAGCAGTTCTCCCTCTGTATTGATGCCCAGAGCTTTTGCCTGCCAGTCTCCGCCCGGTTCCAGGATCCGCACTTCTTTCCCGCAATTGACCAGCAGCTGATTATACGCAGTTTGCATCCTTGACAGATCTTCTGTCTGCAGAAACTGTTCGTACGCCTCTTCAAAATGCTTCATCACAGAAGCAATCAATGTGCTTCGCTTCACTGGACTTCCCAGTTCCATCTGCAGAGAGGATGCAGTCTTTTGAATCTCCTTTGGAAACTCTGTCATATTGGTATTGATCCCGACTCCGATGACTACATAATTGATGTAATCAATCTCTGCGCTCATCTCTGTCAAGATTCCGCAAATCTTCTTTCCGTGGATCACCAGATCGTTGGGCCATTTGATCTGCACATCCAGCCCGGTTTGCTCCCTCAACGCATTTGCTGCTGCATATGCCATAACAAGAGTGAGCATCGGCGCTTTTACAGGCAGGATCTCCGGACGCAGCAGCAAGGACATATAAATATTGCGGTCTTCCGGAGAGTCCCAGGCTCTTCCCCGCCTGCCCTTTCCGGCACTTTGTTTTCCTGCTGCCACAAGAGTTCCATGAGGCGCTCCTGCTTCTCCCAACTGCTTTGCACGAATGTTGGTGGAATCCGTCTCTGTAAAATAGTGTACTTCCTTTCCTGCCCAGGAAGTCTCCAACTGACTGAGGATCTCTTCCCGGGAAAGAATATCCGGCAGGCTCACAAGGTGATACCCTTTATTTCGCACGGCTTCGATCTGGTATCCTTCTTCCTGCAGTTGTTTGATCACCTTCCAGACTGCGGTTCTGGATACCTGGAATTTTTCACAGATCTGCTGCCCGGAAACATAATCCTCACTTTCCCGCAGCATCTTTAAAATTTCTGCCTTCAATTACATCTCTCCCAATGTCGCTGCCATCACAGCTTTGATTGTATGCATTCTGTTTTCTGCTTCATCAAATACCTTAGACTGTGCAGATTCAAAAACTTCATCCGTCACTTCCATATCGGTAATGCCAAACCGTTCTCCCATCTCTTTTCCGATCTTGGTCTTCAGATCATGGAAAGCCGGCAGACAATGTAAGAAGATCGCAGAATCTTTTGCATTTGCCATTACTTCTTTTGTCACTTTATATGGAGATAACTCCCGGATCCTTTCTTCCCAGACTTCATCCGGCTCACCCATGGATACCCATACATCTGTATAGATGATATCTGCATCTTTGGTTCCTTCTTTGACATCTTCTGTCAGAGTAATCGTTGCTCCGGACTCTTTGGCATATTCTCTACAGGTCTCTACTAGTTCTTCATTTGGGAAATAGTTTGCGGTTGTACATGCCACAAAATCCAATCCCAGTTTTGCACAGGCAATCATCAAAGAGTTACCCATATTATATCTGGCATCTCCCATATACACCAGCTTCAGACCTTTTAACGTGCCGAAGTTCTCACGAATCGTCAGCATATCTGCCAGCATTTGTGTCGGATGATATTCATTTGTCAGACCGTTCCATACCGGAACTCCTGCGTATTTTGCAAGCTCTTCCACGATTTCCTGACCAAATCCGCGATATTCGATCCCATCATACATTCTTCCCAGAACTCTTGCCGTGTCTTCAATACTTTCTTTTTTTCCAATCTGAGAACCGGTTGGATCCAGATAAGTAGAACCCATTCCCAGATCATGTGCTGCCACTTCAAAAGCACAGCGTGTTCGTGTACTTGTCTTTTCAAAGATCAGAGCAATATTTTTCCCTTTGTAGAAATCAACCGGCTCGCCATTTTTCTTTTTCGCTTTGAGGTCTGCTGCCAGATCCAAAAGATAGGTGATCTCTTCTGGCGTAAAATCTTTCAGTGTCAAAAAACTTCTTCCTTTTAAGTTCATGGTTCTCTTCCTTTCTATCTGAATCAATGTATGTGTAAATCTTGGAAGATGGATCTGATCTTCCCGCTTTTTATAACGATCCAAAACCAGCTCCTGGAGCTGTTCTACTGTATAAATCTGATATTTTGGAATACGAAGCAGCTTTGCGCTGGCTTCCAGCATGGCCAGGTACAGCTCTTTTGCAGAACATCCCATGGGCAGCTTCAGTACAAATGCCATCTCTGCCTTTTCCAGGTCGGAAACTTCACAGAGCCTCTCTTCATACCAGATATCCTCATGAGTCTGCTCCAGATAATACATAAAGCCTTCCAGACCATACAACATCCGCTTGGCATCGTAATACCCGATTTTTAAATTCTGCCGGCTCCTTCTGCTGTCAAACTCCAAAATACTGCCAAGTCCGACTCTGGGACTGATCTCGTACACCTCTCCATCCTCCGGGATCTTCGCCTTTGGTTCTCTTCCCGGCCCGTGGATACGGATACTGATAATATCTTTATAGCCTCTCTCCAGCAGAGAATTCATCGGAACATTGTTGATCACGCCGCCGTCAATATAACGTTTTCCCTGCAGTTTTTCATTCTTAAAACCAAGCAGATAAGCGCTTGCCAGCAGAAAATCTTCCAGAGCTCCTTCCGGGATATCCTCCAGTGACAGATCCAGCTCCTTCATATCTGTAACCGAAAACGTCAACAGACAGAATTCTTTTCCGGAATGCCGTATTTTCTCTTCGTCTATCATTTCATGGATCAGATTTCGCAGAGGTGTCACATCTACCCCGCCTTCTGAGAGCTTTTTCCACAATTCTGCCAGAAGCTCAGTGAACTTTCCTTCTTTGCTGAACAAATGGCGCATCCACTCATCATCTACATCCATGACTCTGGAAAATTTCATCTCCGCCCAGACTTTCTGTGCATTCTCCACACTGCCCATACAGATCAGAGCACCATTTAAGGCACCTACTGAAGTACCTGCCACCGCCGAAAACTTTACTCCAGCCTCCGCAAGAGCCGTCCAGGCGCCAATCTGATATGCGCCTCTGGCTCCTCCTCCATCCAAAACAAGTCCATATTCTTTTGTCAGATCTAACAATGGCTGCATTCTATCACCCCTGTCAATTTCTGAAAACAGCTGTCATCTACTCCCTCCGCTGTCTGCTGACTTCAAACATCAGAACCGTTGCCGCAACTGCCGCATTTAGCGACTCCACCTGTCCGCACATAGGAATCCGGATCCAGGTATCTGCACACTCTGCAATCTCTTTTCTAAGTCCATTGCCTTCATTTCCGATCAGAAAAGCCGTTCCCTTTCTGTAATCCTCTTTATCATACGTATTCTTTCCATCCAGATGCGCCGCGTAGCTTCGGATTTTCTTTTCTTTCAGATTCAGAATCGTCTCTCCGAGATCCTCCACATACACAAATGGCATACGATAAAGCGCTCCCATCGTAGAGCGGATCGTCTTTGGATTGTAAATATCTACGCAATCCCGACTCATCACAATCCCTGTCACACCTGCCGCCTCTGCCGTCCTGAAAATCGTTCCCAGATTTCCGGGATCCTGCAGATTATCTAAAATCATCAGATGCGGAACCACACCCTCTGTCATCTGCTCCAATGTATATTCCATCTGGCGCACTACTGCCAGAACACCTTGCGGAGTCTTCGTATCAGACACATAAGAAAATACAGGATCTGACAGGATCTCCGTCTTCTTTCGGATCTGCTCCCGGATCTTTGCATCGCCGCCGGAAATCGCATCCAGAACTTCTCTGCCATATTTCTTCTCAAAACTCTCCGAAAAATATAAACTGACCAGACGGTCGTAAGGGGTTTCACGCACCATGCGGATTCCCTCTGCCACAAAAACACCTTCCCGGCTGCGGACTTTGCTTTTCTTCTGTATTTGAGATAATTCCTTGATTCTTTGATTACTTGTACTTGTGATCATCTTTCTTACTTCCATGTATGAAATTTTTCCAGGATCGAAGTCGCTCCGATCAGGATCAGAATGGCTCCTTCCGGAAGCGGTGCGTATGGGTCTAAAGTAACCTCCACCTGTTCTCCCTTTATAATCCCAACTGCGTTGATTCCATATTGCTCACGGATCTTCAGTTCACTGAGGCTTTTTCCGACCCATTTTTCAGGAATCACGACTTCTGCCATACTATATTCAGACGACAGTTCGATCCAGTCTGTAAATGCGGTAGACATCAGACTTTTTGCCACACGCTCTCCCATATCGCGTTCCGGATAGGCAATGGCATCTGCTCCTACTTTTTCCAGGATCGCTCCCTGCAGATTGTCCTTTGCCTTTGCCAACACATAAGGAATCCCCATCTCTTTTGAAATGATGATAGCCATGATGCTTGCCTCAAGGCTCTCTGAAACTGCGACAACCGCTCCGTCCAGATTTCTTCCGCCCAATGCATGAAGGGCATCCGGATCTGATACATCTGCTCTCATTGCATAAGAAACCATATCCGAAATCTCCTGGATCTTTTCATATGATTTATCAACCACCACCACGTCGCATCCCAGATTTTCCAGTGTCAGAGCAACACTTCGTCCGAAACTTCCCAATCCAAATACTGCAAACTGTTTTTTCATGTCATTCTCACTCTTTTATCCTATCATAATCCGTTTTTCCGGCAGATCTCGAAACTTCGCCTGCACATCTTCTCTTCCGGCAAATACCAGAGCCATGGTGATCGGTCCAATCCGGCCTGCATACATCAGAATCATCAAGATCACATGACTGCTCCTTGTCAGCGCAGGCGTCAGATCTGCGGAAAGTCCTACGGTTCCAATGGCTGATGTCGCCTCATACATTAAGTCGATAAACTTCTCATCCGGCTCCAGGATCGCAAGACCAAATAATCCCGTCAGCCAGATTGCAAAGGTAAGAAGCGCAATTGCAATCCCGGAACGTACATTGGATTCTGCCAGCTTTCTTCCAAAACACTCCGTATATTTTCTTCCCCGGATCACTGCTGCACAGGTGAGCAATAAAATGGCCATTGTTGTCGTCTTGATACCGCCTGCCGTACCTCCCGGCGAACCTCCGATAAACATCAGGATACATCCGAACACTTTAGATGCCGATGTCAGGCCTGCCTGCGATACAGTTGCAAATCCGGCTGTTCTCGTTGTCACAGACTGGAATCCGGATGCCAGGATCTTTTCTCCAAAGCTGAGATTTCCAATCGTCGCATCATTGTGATACTCTAACAGGAAATATCCAATGGTTCCCATGACGATCAGTCCTGCTGTCATAACGATTACGATCTTAGACTGCAAATGCAGTCTGGTAAACAACCGTTTTATCGGTCGCTTCTTCCCTGCTACATCCTGCAGGTTCACACGCACATCATGCCATACCGTAAATCCAAGACCTCCTGCAACGATCAAAAACATGGTTGTCAAACTGATCAGAGGAGAGTTGACATATTCCATAAAGCTGGTGGTTCCCAGTATATCGATTCCTGCATTACAAAAAGCAGAAACAGAATGAAATACTCCGTATGCAAGTCCTTTGATAAATCCATATTCAGGAACAAAATGAAACGCAAACAACACGGCTCCGATTCCTTCAACCAGAACAGTTCCACGCAAAATCCGGATAATAAAACGGACCAGCCCACTTAATGTCTCCAGATTATAGGTCTGTTGGATCATGACTCTGCTTTTCATGGTAATTTTTTTACGGATCACCAGAAATACTGCCATTGTACATGCAATGACCCCCAGCCCTCCGATCTGGATCAGTCCCAGCAGCACGACCTTCCCAAATACTGTAAATTGCGTGGCCGAAACGACCGTAACCAGTCCGGTCACACAAACCGCTGACACAGACACAAACAAGGCATCCAGATATGCGATCGGTTCCTGATTGCTGATCGGAAGATATAACAGAAAACTTCCGAGAAAGATCACTCCTAAAAATCCAAATGCGATGATCTGCATGGTATTAAACGTTATTTTTTTTCTCTTTTCCTGAATTTTACTGTACAAATTATGCCAATCTGTTTTCATTTCTTTTTTATACCTTAAATCGGTATCCTACCCCCCATATTGTCTCAATATACTGCGGATGGGATGTATCATATTCGATTTTTTCCCGGATCTTCTTAATATGCACCGTTACAGTCGCAATATCCCCGACAGACTCCATATCCCAGATCTCCCGGAATAATTCTTCCTTTGTATATACATGATTCGGATGTCCTGCAAGAAATGTCAGCAGGTCAAATTCCTTTGTCGTAAAAGAGCGCTCCTCGCCATTGACCCATACCCGTCTTGCTGTGGTATCAATCTTCAGTCCCCGGATCTCGATCACGTCATTCTCCTCAACTGTGCTTCCGATCAGACGCTCATATCTGGACAAATGGGCTTTTACCCTTGCGACCAGCTCACTTGGACTAAATGGCTTTGTCATATAATCATCTGCGCCCAGACCAAGCCCCCGGATTTTATCAATATCATCCTTCTTCGCGGATACCATGATGATCGGCGTATTCTTCTGGCTGCGTACTTCGCGGCAGATTTCAAATCCATCCACACCCGGAAGCATCAGATCCAAAATGATCAGGTCAAACTCTTCTTTCAGCCCCTTGTTCAATCCTGTCTCTCCGTCATTCGCCACTTCTACCTGAAATCCGCTCAGCTCCAGATAATCCCTCTCTAAATCTGCAATACTCTCTTCATCTTCCACGATCAATATTCGTTTACTCATTCATTGGTACCTCCTGATATTTTCTGATTACAAAATACATCGTTGTCCCGACGCCTTCCTCACTGGTTGACCAGATCTTACCTCCATGTTCTTCTACAATCTTCTTGACGATCGACAGCCCGATCCCGCTTCCGCCTTTGGAAGAATTGCGGGAAGCATCCGTCCGGTAAAACCGGTCAAAAATATTCGGCAGATCTTTTGCGGCAATTCCCTTTCCGTTGTCGCCCAGCTCAATCTGCACAAAATCTCCTACATCTTTCAGATCCATGGTGATCACAGGATCCGATTTATCCATATATTTTACGGAATTTCCTACTATATTATTAATCACTCTGCGCAGCTGCTCCGGATCTACGATGACCTTAGAATCCACCTCCAGAAAATTCCGGTATCGGAACTGTACTCCTTTGGCTTCCAGTTCCAAAGACAAATCCTCCGCGCAGTCTCCAAAGTACTGCTTCGCCGAAATCGTAGTAAAATTGTAAGGAATACGATTCGTATCAATCTTAGAATATAACGTCAGTTCATTGATCAACAGATCCATTTCATTTGCCTTATTATAAATCGTCTTGATATATCGATCCATCTTTTCCGGCGTATCGGCAACTCCATCCATGATTCCTTCTACATATCCTTTGATAGCCGTGATCGGTGTTTTCAGATCGTGCGAAATATTACTGATCAGTTCTTTGTTTTCTTTGTCATAGGCCACCTTTTCTTCTGCGTTGGCTTTCAGCCTCAGGCGCATCTCCTCAAAGTCCTGACAAAGCTGTCCGATCTCATCATTGGTCTCGTTTCGGATCTCAAAATCCAGATTCCCTTCTTTGATATTTCTCGCTGCTGCCTGCAGTTTTGCAAGCGGAACCGATACTGTTCTGTAAATCCAGAAGATCAGAGCTGCCGCTGTAAAAAATACGATCAGCAGATACAACTCCTGAATCTCACTGACTGCTCTTGGAGCAAATGCGGTCATTGCCACTGTGGTAAACAAAGTGGGCAGGATCATCACAATCATAAATGCAAGAATCAGTTTTGTCTTTAATTTCATCTCATCGCCTCCCCGACACCGGCTGCCGGATATAGAAAAGAGGACAGTCCCTGGTGCAGGTCCCTGTCCTTCTTTTTATTTTCCGCACCTCTTTGATTCCTTTATACTATAAACCAAAAGAGGCGTTCCGTCTACTATTATAAATATTTTTTCAACACTTCTGTTTTATCCAGTTTTTCCCATGGAAGATCCAGATCATTTCTTCCGAAATGTCCATAAGAAGAAGTCTGTTTGTAAATCGGACGTCTTAAATCCAACATCTTAATGATACCTGCCGGACGAAGGTCAAAATTCTCACGTACGATCTCTACCAGTTTTTCTTCGGATACTTTTCCGGTTCCGAATGTGTCTACCATAATAGAAGTAGGCTGTGCAACACCGATGGCATAAGAAAGCTGGATCTCACATTTGTCAGCCAGTCCTGCTGCTACGATGTTCTTCGCTGCATAACGTGCTGCATATGCTGCGGAACGGTCTACCTTCGTGCAGTCTTTTCCGGAGAACGCACCGCCGCCGTGACGTGCCATTCCGCCGTAAGTATCTACGATGATCTTTCTTCCTGTCAGTCCGCTGTCTCCGTGTGGTCCGCCGATTACAAAACGTCCTGTCGGGTTGATAAAGAATTTGGTCTGCTCATCCACCATCTCTGCCGGAATGATCTCATCAAAAACATATTTTTTAATATCTGCGTGAATCTGCTCCTGTGTCACATCCGGGTCATGCTGTGTGGAAAGTACCACTGCATCCAGACGCTTCGGAGTTCCGTTCTCATCATACTCCACTGTTACCTGTGTCTTTCCATCCGGACGCAGATAAGACAGTGTCCCATCTTTACGGACTTTTGTCAGCTGAAGCGCCAGTTTGTGTGCCATTGCGATCGGATATGGCATGTATTCTTCTGTCTCGTTGGATGCATATCCGAACATCATACCCTGATCTCCTGCACCAATCGCTTCCAGTTCGTCGTCTGACATTTTATTTTCTTTTGCTTCCAATGCTTTGTCCACGCCAAGCGCAATATCTGCCGACTGCTCGTCAATGGTTGTCAGCACGCTGCATGTATCCGCATCAAATCCAAATTTTCCTCTGGTATATCCGATTTCACGCACGGTATCTCTTACGATCTTCGGAATATCCACATATGCCTGTGTTGTGATCTCTCCCATCACCATGACCATACCTGTTGTCACACAGGTCTCACATGCCACACGGCTCATCGGATCCTGCTCCATCAAAGCGTCCAGGATCGCATCTGAGATCGCATCACAAATCTTATCCGGGTGTCCTTCCGTGACAGACTCGGAAGTAAATAATAATTTTTCCATTGTGCTCCTCCTTTTTCATTTCTTTCTCTTTTTCGGACTGTATCTCTAACAAAAACAGCCCACCAAAAAGCGGACTGTTCTTTACCAAAACAATCCTCTTATTGTTCGATTGCTCGCTCAGGTTGGCACCTTCCTTGACGGGGTTGCCGCAGCTTCATAGGTCCTTTGTACCTCCACTGCTCTGAATAAGAGAAAGTTTGCATCATTCATTTGTAACAATAGGACTTTACACCGTATTGCCTGAAATGTCAATATCATTTTTATTTTTTCTCTGTGATCACACCATTTTCATCGATCACTGCATTCGGACAAAGAGCTGCCACTGCGTCATACATCTTTTTCTGCTCTTCTTTGGCATCTAAATACTCAGTCTTTTCTTCGGTCTGAATCGCTGGAACGATTTCCATCTGCTCCAGTCCTTCTGGTTTAATCGTAAGTTTTAGGATTCCTGCATATCTGCTTGTACCGTCTGTCAATACAGATCCCATGCTATATACAACTGGTTTTCCATTGATATATTCCATGCCCTGGAGACGATCAGAATGCCCACCAAGAACAAGATCTGCTCCTGCCTCCAAAAATGCCGCCGCATGTTCTTTCTGGTACGCTTCTACGTTATTTGTATCGCCTTTTCCTTCATGGTCATATACGATCAGATAATCACAGTTCGCTGCAGCTTCCCGGATCACATCTTCATACTGCTTTGTGTCTGTGTACTCCTGGATACCGGCTTTTCCTTCTCCGGCTGCCAGGTCAAATGTATCTTCCACGCCGGATGCCGCTGTAAATCCGATTTTGATTCCATTCACGATTAGATATACCGGCTGTTTTGCCTGATTTGCATCTGCTCCTGCCCCAACAGCCGCTATCTTTGCATTCTTCAAAAGCTCCAGATTTTCTTTCAGCGCATCCTGTCCAAAATCTGCTGCATGTTCATTTCCAAGGGAAACAACATCTGCTCCCAGACCTTCCAGAATCTTCATCCGGTCTGCATTTGCGTGAAGTACACCTTTTCCTTCCAGAGCTTCTCCCTCGCTGCTGATACTGCATTCCTGATTCAGGAAAAAGACGTCTGCCTGTGTCATGGCATTGAGCAGTTCCTCTGAGAGCATCTGCTTTAACTCTCCTGACTGATCATAGATTCCCAAGGTCATACCTTCTTCTGTCAGCGTCAGATTGCCGCCAAGTGCGATCTCGGCCTGTCCCGCTGTATTTCCCTGCTTCTGATAGATCTGATGCTGTGCTGCTGTAGCGTCATCTTTCAGATAGCCCTGATACTCATCGGATAACACATGAAGTGTCTTCTCATAACTTGCATAAAAGTCTGCTTCCTTCAATGCGTCAGATTTTACTTTCTTCTGCAGCTTCTCTGCCGTTTCCTTTGGATACGTCTTTTCCAGCCATTCTGCAAATTTCTTTGCATCCTGTTTGCGGTCTTCTTTGGATGCGTCCGCATCTACATCTGCCAGAAATTCTTCATAACTTGCCGCAATGGCGCTGACTGTACTGCTTATATCTGCTTTGTCTTTTGGCTGACTGTCTTTTTCTTTTTTCTGTCCGCCAATCACCACTGCTGCCACAGCTGCTGCAATCACCAAAAGCACGATCACAAGGATCACGATCTGCTTATGTACTTGTTTTTTACGTTCTGCTTTCTTTTGTTCCCTTACGCCTTCATCATATCGTTCACTGCTCATCTTCTGGACCTCCCTGTTATTTATCAAAAGATGCAGAACTTACTGTCCTGCATCCTGTATCCCCCTTATATTTCCGTCTGAATCTATCCTACTTTCAGTTTGAACTTCTGAATCTCTTTTTCATCAGATACTTTTTCAATGATACCGCCAAGTCCTCTCAGCTTTTCTTCGAAACGCTCATATCCTCGCTGAATGTAGACAATATCATCTACGATCGTAATCCCTTCCGTAGCAAGCCCTGCAATGCAAAGCGCAGCTCCTGCTCTCAGATCTGGTGCGCTCACTCTCGCTCCGGACAGCTTCTCCACGCCTTCGATGGTTGCAGAATTACCTTCCACCTTGATCACAGCACCCATTCTTGCAAGTTCATCCAGATACTTGAACCGATTTTCAAAAATGCTCTCTGTGATCGTACTGGTACCCTGTGCAAGCGCCAGAACAACTCCGATCTGCGGCTGCATATCTGTCGGATATCCCGGATACGGCAAAGTCTTGACCTGTGTGCTTCTCAGGCGGTTCTTTGCCACAACTCTGACCGCATCGTCAAATTCTTCAACTTCACAGCCAATATCCACCAACTTGGAAATGGTCGCATCCAAATGTTTCGGAATCACATTCAGCACGGTAACATCACCTTTGGTAGCTGCTGCTGCAAACATAAACGTTCCCGCTTCAATCTGATCGGGAATGATGGAATATTCTGTCTTATGAAGAGTCTTCACTCCACGGATCTTAATCACATCTGTCCCTGCCCCGCGGATATCGGCTCCCATACTGTTGAGGAAGTTCGCAACGTCTACTACATGAGGCTCCTTCGCAACATTTTCCATGATCGTAAGTCCCTCTGCCATGGCTGCTGCCATCATAACATTGATGGTTGCTCCTACAGAAACTACGTCAAAGTATAAATGTGTTCCCCGAAGCTGCTCTGCTTCTGCTACAATCTTTCCATGTTCAATATCCACATCTGCACCAAGAGCACGGAATCCCTTCAGATGCTGGTCGATCGGTCTGCTTCCGATATTGCAGCCTCCCGGAAGGGCAACTTCTGCCCTCTTGTACTTTCCGAGCATCGCTCCCAACAGGTAATAAGATGCTCTGATCTTTTTGATATAATCATATTCTATGTTAAAATCTGTAATTGCGCTTCCATTAATCTTTACGGTATGTCTGTCAATCCTCTGGACAGTGGCTCCTATCCCCTGGATCGCTTCTAACAACACATTAATATCATTTACATCCGGCAGATTGTCGATCAGAACGGTCTCATCTGTCATAATTGCTGCCGCGAGAATAGCAAGTGCCGCATTTTTTGCTCCGCCGATTTCAACTTCCCCTACCAGCGGATTGCCGCCTTTGATAATATACTGCTCCATATTGCACCTCGATTGTCGATAATTCTATCGTAGTCCCTTGTTAAATTTCATTACCCCCGTCTATAAAGTGAAAAAAATGATAATTCGCCTTTTTACCTTATAATACGATTAGTTATTATACCATAAAATTTCAATTTGTAAAATCATTTTTTCTGCAAGCCCTCGATCTGCTCTAAAACGGCGTCGATTGTTTCCTCGATCCGACACCCGTCTTCACAGATCGTAAGATCTGCATATGCCTCAAAAAGTTTCGTCCGTTCTTCGTACAGATCACGGAATGTCTGCCCTTCTCTGAGCACTACTCCTCGCTTTTTGGGGCTGCGGATCCTTTCTTTTATTGTTTGATAAGAAGCCTTCAAATATACAACTGTCCCGATTTCTTTAAAGTGTCTCATGGCCTCTTCACAATATACTACACTTCCTCCCGGAGAGATTACGGCACGCTCTGCCTGAACCTGACAGTTCACCTGATTCTCGATCTTTAAAAATCCATCTTCCCCTACATCCGCAATAATCTCTCGAAGAAGTCTGCCTTCCTGTTTCTGGATCAACAGATCCGTATCAATGAATTCCATTCCTAACCGTTTGGCGACCACGACTCCAACAGTACTTTTTCCAACTGCCGGCATTCCTATAAAAATCAAATTTTTCATATGTATTTTCATCCTTATTCTTCCATATTATATTCGTATCTGTATTGTCTTCATCATATCACAAAATCTGCAATTAGTAAATTCTGCGCCGACACCTGCGATGATTGCATCTTCTTTGATATAGCTCATGATATAACATCACTTCGATCAGATCCTGTACCCAGTTCGGTGTACGTCTTCCGGACGGCTGCTTTCGATCCTGCTCCTGGATTTGTGTAAACTCCGGCTCCCACTCAGACTCCGGTTCCTGCATTCTCTCCTCTGCCAGGATACCGCTGTTCTTCTCCGCCTGTGCCAACAGATCTTCATATTCTGTACCATAAAAAATCTTTTCGTGTTTCCTTACATTTTCGCAAACCCTTTTACACATCAAATGCAACTGCAGCCGGTCCGGATATTCATCATACATCATGCTGTTGTCATATTCCATCCTGTCACATTCCTCTTCTACATAAGGAAGCAGTCGCTTCGCCACATCCGGATAGAGACTTTTCATATACTCATAATCTCTGCGTTCCTTGCGCTCATCATCATACTGAAGAGGCAGCGGATACGCCATATAATACGGTAATTTTTGGTTCATAGATCTACACTTCCATTTCAGACATTATATGATTACTATATGTGCTTTTGGCAATATCGTGATTTTTCGCGAAATCCGATGGTGTAAATCCGGTTTCTCTCTTAAATGCTTTCGAAAAATAACTTTGACTGGCAAATCCAAGATTTTCGGCAACCATAGATACCTGACTGCCCTCCTGTAATAACTGCTTCGCCATGTTGATCTTTCGCTTTAACAAATATTTGTGGACACCGATTCCTGCGTACTTATCAAATATTCTTTTTAAACTGGCATCACTGACATTGCAGTATTTCGCAATTTCACTGACTGTTGGCTGACAATTCAACTTCTGATTTAAAAAATTGATCGCATTGCGGAAAGTAATCGCATCCGGAGCAAGAGAAACAGAAGATACCGTTCCCTGCTCCGCAAGACTCAAAAATAATTGGTAAAGGCTGCTTACCACCATTTGAGAGTAATATGGATATTTTTCAAAAGGCTGCAGATAGTAATGCTCTATTTTTTCTGTTTCCACAGGAATTGCGTTCGTTTTCTTTTTCATATATATAAGTAAAGAAGCAATCATTTCCTCCTGCTCTATCGACAATTGAAACACTTTATCATGAAGCCAGAGCGTAAGAGGACCCTCTGCTGAAAAAGAGAAAATCAGCAAGCTTGCACCTTCTGCGCTTTTTACTGTGAATTTATGAAATTCTAATGGTTTATGAAAAATAAGTTCTCCCCGTGACATATTATAGATTCGCTCATCCGCTGAAACGCAAAGCTCTCCATCCAAAATATACAGACACTCCCAAAAATCGTGCGTCTCCCCAGAAAATTCAAATCCAAACTCATAATGGCTCTGAAACAGGGAGTGCATACTTGTTATGTAGATTTGCTCCATGATCGGAATTGCCGGAAATTTGTTTTCTGTCAATATATCCCCCTCCATATCTGATCTAAAATTACATATTTTCGGACTTTTATTGCATAGATTTGTTTTTTTGATACCTGTATAATAACATTAACAAAAAGTCATGTAAAGATATGGAGGGAAACACCATGAAAAAACCAGTATTAGTCATTATGGCTGCAGGAATGGGCAGTCGCTATGGGGGCTTAAAACAGATCGATCCGATCGACGATCAGGGACACATCATTATGGATTTTTCCATTTTTGATGCCAAAAGAGCAGGATTTGAAAAAGTGGTTTTCATCATCAAGAAAGAACTGGAAAACGATTTTAAAGAAGTGATCGGAAATCGTCTTGCAAATGTTATGGAAGTAGAATACGTTTTCCAGGAATTGACCAATCTTCCAGAAGGATTCGAGGTTCCAGAAGGAAGAATCAAACCTTGGGGAACTGCTCATGCTGTCCTTAGCTGCATCGATGTCGTAGATGGTCCTTTTGCCGTGATCAACGCGGACGATTATTATGGAAGAGACGCCTTCCAGAAAATTTATCATTTCCTGTCCACGCAAAAAGAAGAGGATACCTATCGTTTTGCAATGGTCGGCTACCATTTAAAAAATACACTGACGGAAAACGGCCATGTAGCACGCGGTATTTGTACAGTAGATGAAAATGGCTGTCTGGTCGAAGTGACCGAACGCACTCGTATTGAAAAGAGAGGGGAACAGGCCGCTTTTACAGAAGATGATGGCGCTTCCTGGACAGAACTGCCAATGGATTCCATTGTCTCTATGAATATGTGGGGATTCTCAGAAGGATTTCTCCAGGAGATCAAAGCCGGATTCTCTGATTTTCTGAAAGAAGGATTGAAAAACAATCCATTAAAATGTGAATACTTCCTCCCAACTGTCGTAAGTAATCTGCTCAAAGAGCATCGCGCAACCGTGTCTGTACTTACTTCAAATGACAAATGGTACGGTGTCACATACAAAGAAGACAAACAAGTCGTTGTCAATGCAATGCAGGTTATGAAAGACGCTGGTATCTATCCGGAAAAAATCTGGTGTGGGGAAACAGAAGCACTCCTGAATTTCCGGCTTGACGGAATTGCGATGAGCGCTGTGCGCTACGGAAGCGGACATATCAATGATACTTTTTTAGTTTCTTTAAAAAAGGAAGATGAAACCGAAGGCCGTGTCATCCTGCAGCGTATGAATAAAAACATTTTCAAAAATCCTGAAGAATTAATGGAAAATATTTTGGGAGTCACATCGTTCCTTCGCAAAAAAATCATCGAAAACGGAGGCGATCCTGAGCGCGAAACGTTAAATGTCATTCCGACCAAAGACGGACATTCTTATTTCATTGATTCAGAAGGGGAATATTGGAGATGCTATAATTTTATCGAAGGAGCTACAAGCTATGATCAGGTGGAAACTCCAGAAGATTTCTATCAGAGCGCTGTTTCCTTTGGTAATTTCCAAAGATTACTGGCCGATTATCCGGCGGAAACCCTTCATGAAACGATTCAAGGATTCCATGACACAAAAGCCCGATTCGAAACATTTAAAAAAGCTGTAAACGAAGATATTTGCGGACGTGCACATTCTGTTCAGGACGAGATTCATTTTGTACTTGCTCATGAAGATCTCGCAAATGCATTCGGCGATATGCTTGAAAGAAAAGAACTGCCGCTTCGTGTCACACATAATGATACAAAATTAAATAACATTATGATCGATAACGAAACTCACAAAGGAATCTGTGTCATCGATCTGGATACCGTTATGCCCGGTCTTGCCATGAATGACTTTGGTGATTCGATCCGTTTTGGTGCAAGCACAGGTGCAGAGGATGAGATTGATCTGGATAAAATCCAGTGCGATATGAATCTGTTTGATATTTATGCAAAGGGATTTATTGAAGGATGCGGCGGAAAATTAACCGAAAAAGAAATCGAACTGCTGCCTCTGGGAGCCAAAGTCATGACCTTCGAATGTGGTATGAGATTTTTGACAGATTATCTGCAGGGAGATACTTACTTTAAGATTCACCGCGAGAATCACAACCTGGACAGATGCCGGACACAGTTTAAACTGGTATCTGACATGGAAGCAAAATGGGATACCATGAATGCCATCATTCAAAAATATAAAGAAACGCACTAATACAAAAGGGGGGCTGGTCACTTGAACCGCCCCTCTTGCTTTCTTACGAATTCTATTCCTGCATCTTCTCTTTATAATGATGCGCATCTTCCAGCATCATATCTTTGACTTTCATCAGCCGGATCTGAGTACTTCGTTCATTTTCATCCAGCTTCATCGTGATATATTTAATATTTGCTTCTGCTTCCGGGATGATCACATGCTCCAGTGCATTGACACGTCTTCTGGTCTTCTCAATTTCTGCAGCCATCAACTGACATGCCTTCTCACATTCTGCCAGACGGATCATATCCGGCAGAATATCTGCCAGAGACTTCACCGCTCCGTCCAGATCACTGGATGTAAACGCAAACCCATATGAGTAAATATCATTTTCATCGGCCGTCCTTGTCTGATATGCAAATGTAGGAATATTGACACTCATGATATTTTTCTCTCCCGGTGTCAGCATAATCCCCTGCTTTGGCGCCATCAGAGCGGTATTCAATGCCTGCTCTGACATCCCTGCCTTCGCGATCACAAAATTTTTATTTGCTGAGAGAATTCCGGCTTCTACACGTTTCCGTACTTCCATATTTTCCCGCACCAGATCCAGATACTGACGCATCAGTTCATCTCGCTTGTCTTTCAAAAGCTTGTGACCGCGAATCGCTGTGATCCGTTTCTTTTTCAAACGAGTAAGCTCCATACGGGTAGGATTTACCTGTTTTGATGCCAACCTTTCTCACCTCTCCTTCCGGGCATACTGATTACATTTATGCCTGATAATACTGATCCAAAAACTTGTCGTCGATACGCTTCAACTCGGTTCTTGGCAGCATGGAAAGAAGTTTCCATCCGATATTCAAGGTCTCTTCGATGCTCCGATCGGTATTATATCCCTGTGAGACATATTCTTTCTCAAATGCATCCGCAAATTTCGCATACATCAGATCAATCTCTGTCAGCGCGGCCTCTCCCAGGATCACCATCAGCTCTTTGGCATCTTTTCCTCTTGCATACGCTGCAAACAACTGATTCATGGTATTGGAATGATCAGCTCTGGTCTTACCCTCTCCGATTCCCTTGTCTTTCAGACGGGAAAGTGATGGCAGTACATCGATCGGCGGAGTCACACCTTTTCGATACAGCTCACGGCTCAAGATAATCTGACCTTCCGTAATATATCCGGTTAAGTCCGGGATTGGATGGGTCTTGTCATCCTCCGGCATGGTCAGGATCGGAATCATGGTGATACTTCCCTTTTTGCCGTTCTGACGTCCTGCACGTTCATACAACGTCGCAAGATCAGTGTACATATAACCAGGATATCCTCGACGTCCCGGCACCTCTTTTCGTGCCGCAGACACTTCACGCAGTGCATCCGCATAGTTAGTGATATCCGTCAGAATAACCAGTACATGCATATCCCGCTCAAACGCCAGATATTCTGCTGCTGTCAGCGCCATCTTCGGTGTCGCAATTCGCTCGATGGCAGGGTCGTTTGCCAAGTTCACAAACAAAACTGTTCTGTCAATGGCTCCGGTCTCTTTGAAACTCTCCACAAAGAAGTTGGACTCTTCGAATGTGATTCCCATAGCCGCAAATACAACCGCAAACTTCTCGTCTGTTCCCAGTACTTTCGCCTGTCTTGCGATCTGCGCTGCCAGTTTTGCGTGAGGCAGTCCGGATGCCGAGAAGATCGGCAGCTTCTGTCCACGTACCAGTGTATTCAGTCCGTCAATGGCAGAAACGCCTGTCTGGATAAACTCTTCCGGATAGCTTCTTGCCGCTGGATTCATAGGCAGTCCGTTGATATCCATACGCGCCTGCGGCAAAATCTCCGGTCCGTCATCGATGGGGCGTCCCAGTCCGTCAAATACACGTCCCAGCATATCCTCTGATACGCCAAGCTCCATACTTCGTCCAAGAAATCGGACTTTACTGTTGGACAGGTTGATTCCTGTAGAACTTTCAAATAACTGTACCAGAGCGTCGCTTCCGTTGATCTCCAGAACTTTGCAGCGTCTTGTCTCGCCGCTTGCCAGCTCGATCTCTCCCAGTTCGTCATAAGTGACATTTTCCACTCCGCGCACCAGCATCAAAGGACCGGCTACTTCCTGTATGGTTCTATACTCTTTTGGCATTTAGAAGCCCTCCTTTCCCTGTGCGGCGGAAATCTCCGCATCCAGTTTCTGATTTACTTTCTCATATTCTGTATCCAGATCGTCTTCATGTACATATTTGAATCGTCCGATCTGTTCTCTGACTGGCATATTGATCAGATCCTGCAAAGACGCACCCTTGGATAATGCCTCCACTGCTTTCTCATAAAATGCCATAACCAGTTTCATCATCATATACTGCTTTTTCAAAGAAGTATAAGTATCAATCTCATGGAATGAGTTCTGGTGCAGGAAGTCCTCACGGATAGATCTGGCTGCCTCCATCTTCAGACGGTCTCCCGGTGACAGCGCATCCATACCTACCATTTTTACGATTTCTTCCAGTTCTGCCTCTTCCTGAAGAAGGGTCATCATCTTCTGACGGCCTTCCATCCAGTCTGACGCCACATTCGCATTGAACCATGTCTCCATATCATCCAGATACAGAGAATAGCTGTTCAGCCAGTTGATCGCCGGGAAATGACGCTTGTAAGCCAACGCGGAATCCAGTCCCCAGAATACTTTTACAATACGAAGGGTTGCCTGAGAAACCGGTTCTGAAATATCTCCACCCGGAGGAGACACTGCGCCGATTACAGAAAGGGCTCCTTCTCTTCCCTCTTTTCCAAGAGAGATCACATGGCCGGCTCTCTCATAGAACTGCGCCAGACGGCTTCCCAGATATGCCGGATATCCTTCTTCACCCGGCATCTCTTCCAGACGTCCGGACATCTCACGGAGCGCCTCAGCCCAGCGGGATGTGGAATCTGCCATCAATGCCACCGAATATCCCATATCCCGGAAATATTCTGCAATCGTGATGCCGGTATAAATCGATGCCTCACGGGCTGCAACCGGCATATCGGATGTGTTTGCGATCAGAACTGTTCTCTGCATCAAGGACTGTCCGGTCTTCGGATCTTTCAATTCCGGAAATTCATTCAGAACGTCCGTCATCTCATTTCCACGCTCTCCGCATCCAATATAGACAACAATATCTGCCTCTGCCCATTTTGCAAGCTGATGCTGGATTACAGTCTTTCCGCTTCCAAACGGTCCCGGTACCGCTGCCACACCACCTTTGGCAATTGGGAAAAACGTATCGATTACACGCTGTCCTGTTACAAGCGGCATCTTCGGAGGAAGTTTTCTCTGATAGGGACGTCCTCTTCGAACCGGCCATTTTTGCATCAATGTCAGCTCCCGTTCTCCCGATTCCATAGTAACGATGGCAACCACTTCCTCTACGGTAAACTCCCCTGCTCGGATCTCTTTGATCGTCCCTTTGACGCCATATGGAACCATGATCTTCTGCTGCACAACAGGCGTCTCCTGTACGGTACCGATCACATCTCCTGCTTCTACTTCATCTCCCACTTTAGCTGTGGGAACAAATTCCCATTTCAGGTTTCGTTTCAAAGACGGAACTTCCACTCCTCGTTTCAGACTGTTTCCTGAAATTTTCATAATATCATCCAGTGGTCTCTGAATTCCGTCATAAATGCTGGTGATCAGCCCAGGCCCCAGTTCTACGGACATCGGAACTTCCATAGATTCCACCGGTTCACCCGGTCCCAGTCCGGAGGTCTCTTCATATACCTGAATGGAAGCCTCATCCCCATGCATCTCTATAATTTCACCGATCAGTCTCTGATTACTGACACGCACGACGTCAAACATATTTGCATCACGCATTCCAGAGGCAATGACCAACGGTCCTGCTACTTTTTTAATTACGCCTTTACTCATTTGCCGAATCTACCTCCCACTACTCCTGTGAAAACAGGATGTCGGAACCGACTGCCTGTTCCACTGTTTTTTTCACACCTTCTACGCCAGCCCCTGTATTGCCGGAAACTCCCGGTATCTGGATGATGGCAGGCATGACCTGTTCTTTATATCGTTCGATCTCTTCCGGCAGTTCTGCCGCCAGAGCTTCTGTAATATAGATGATCCCACACTCCAAAGCCAGCTGGCGCAGCTTTTCTCTGCCCTCCTCGGCATCTTTGACCGGGCAGATGGAAAGACCCAGTGTCTGAAAGCCGTAAATACTGTCATAATCTCCGATTACTGCAATCTTATACATACATCTCCCTGATCCTTTCCCGAATTGCCTCTTCCGGAAATTGATTCTGCTTTCCGGTCAGGATAATCCGAACGGTTTTGATCTCATTTTCCCTTGCCACGATATATGCTACCAGTGGTCCTACGGAAAACGCCTGATATTTCTGCGGTTTCATTGTCTCGATCATACGGTTGTCACACCACCGCTCAAATGCGGACGGTGACTCTTCCAGCGCCTCTGCTCCTGCGGCATACACTGTGCCAAGCAGATAATCCCGGATAGCTTCCATGCCATTTGCCGCTGCCTTTGCCAGCGTTTCCACCCGAATACTGTCACATGGCGCCAGCGCCCGTTTTAAAAATTCCGGACTCTTTCCGGTCTTCTGGGCTCGCACTGCGATTTTGATATCTGCGATCGCCACAGTAGACTCTGCATAATCCCGGATGATCGCATCTTCTGCCTTCTTTCCGGCTTCGTAAATCGCTTCCAGTGCCGCTCTGTCTATGATCACATCACATAACTGCCCGTCGCCGGTATGGAGCAAAGCATCATACGCCTCCTGTGCCGCTCCTGCCATAGTCTCCGGAAGTCTCCCAAATTCTTTATTTTTTATAATCTCCAGCATCTGTGCTCCGGAAATGGAACTGTCCTGATAAAAAATATTTCGTTCCTCGTCTCCTGTACACACAGCTTTGATGGCTGCTTTCAGATTATGAAATACTTTCGTGTAAGACATCACATCAAATACAGAAAGTTCGGGTGCAACATCTGAGATCACTTCCCAGATCTTTTCCTCTTCCCGCCGGAGCATCTGTGCCGGATCCTGCATATCTGCGGGATCTCCCCAGCCTTTTTCACTTAAAAGCTGGAGACACTGTGTCTCATTTTGACATGCCATCAGCTGTTCGATCACATTTTGTGTGAGCAGAGAGCCTTCCAGCGCCCGTATGCGCGCAACCGCGTAGGTGTATTCCAATTCATTCAAGACTTTTCCCTCCTTCTTTCTTCCATTTTCTGAGAAGAACGGTTACGCTCTATACAAATAATACGTTCTGTACAATATCCGACAATTCGTCCCGTTTTGTATGGAACATTGCTTTGATGGTACAGTTCTCTTCAATTCCGCCATAAACCAGCACAAATCCGCCGTCTATCTCTCTCGGCTCTTTTGAAATCTCAAGATGACCGCCCTTTTTCTGTGCTGTCTGACCGATCACATCCTGAAAGCTCTGCGGCATACGCTGCAGATCTGCTGAAGAAAAATAAATCTCCCCCTTCTGCGGCAGCGCATACACTTCCAGCATCTTCTGAAGCATCTCGAAATAATGCTCTGGCTCCAGATGCAGCACCTGCTGATATGCCCGATCCAGAACGTCTTGTATCACGTCCTGTTTTGCCTGCAGAAGAGCCTGTTTTCTCTGCATTTCACTGGAAGACTCCAGGCGCTGTGCGTACGCTTTTGTCTCTGCTTCAGACTTTTGAAGCAGCGCCACGCTCTGAGATTCCATCTCCTTTTTCGCTTCTCTTAAAATCTCTTCCGCCTTTTCCTTTGCTTCTGAAATTTTTTCCTGCGCTGCGTGATTCGCTTCGTCCAGAATCTGGCGTTTCATATTCTCTAATCCACTCATCGTTCACGCTCTCCTTTTTTCTTTTTACTGTCCTGTTTATACCTGAATTCCATTCACAGCCAGGAAAGAAATCAAAAGTGCAAGGATCGCATAAGTCTCTACCATTGCAGGGAACAGCATCGCTTTACCGAACTGCTCCGGTTTTTTCGCAACGATACCGATGGCTGCTGCCGCTGTTTTTCCCTGATATTTTCCGGAAATCAAACCTACGATTCCGATTGGAAGACATGCTGCCAGAATCAGAAGACCTGTTGTCACGTCTACCTCTGCCAGTTCGCCGCCAAGAATTCCAATCTTAGACAATGTGATAAATCCGATCAGCAGGCCGTAAAGTCCCTGTGTACCAGGAAGCAGCTGCATGATCAATACTTTTGCAAATTTACTTGGATCCTCTGATACCACACCGGATGCCGCCTGACCTGCGATTCCTACTCCGATGGCTGAACCAGCTCCTGCCATAAGCACTGCGATTGCTGCACCTAACAGTGCATATACAATTCCTAAATTCTCCATAATACTCATAATTAAGATTCCTCCTTAACATCTACATATTTTGTATCCGGGGCAAACGGATGAAATGCTTTTCCGCCTCCCTCATAAAATTTTCCAAAAAACTCCACAAACTGCAGACGGTTCGTGTGTACATAGGCTCCCAACAGATTGATCGCCAGATTGAGTGTGTGACCGACTATAAAAATAATCACAAAGAAAATCACACCCACGATATTATTCGGAAGCATACTGCCCATCTGATTGATCACAGATGCGATCACACCGGTGGCAAGACCTAATGCCAGCAGACGGGAATAGGACAGCACATCACTGAGCCATCCGGTGATGTTATACAAGTCATATGCTCCAAGCGCGATCCGAAGTCCCGGATTCTTTTTGTCCCTTCCGGACATCAAAAGAATTCCCACAGCTCCGCCGATCGCCAGAACTTTCGCCAGCAGATTCAGGAAATCTGGAAATGCGATCTGAATCTGCGAAATGGATGTGAAAATCTCGCTTGGAAGCAGCATCAGGATCAATCCTGTCAAAAGCATGAACCAAAGCACCACATCACAGAAGAAATCCATGATCCTCTTCTCTTTCAGACACATATATCCTTTGATGCCAAGCCCCACAAATAAATGGATCACACCAAATAACATCGAATAAATCAGAAGCTTCATCGGATCATTCAATGGAATAAACCAGAGCGCCGGGATACTGACTGTTGTCCCGAAAAACTTCTGAGAAACAATGTCTACAATATTTCCAAAATATCCACCAAACAGAATTCCCCAGATCAAGGTAGAAATTCCGCAATAGAAAAACATCTTGATGGACTGATACATTCCCTGGCTCATCCGTGGGAATTTTTTCAAAACAATAAAACATGCCACTGCAATGATCGCACCATATGCAGCATCCGAGAGCATCATTCCGAAGAAAAATACATAGAAAAATGACATGATCGTTGTAGGATCAAATTCCCCTTTCTTCGGAAGTCCGTAAGACTCCACGATTCCCTCCATACTTGCAGAAAACGAATTGTTGCTCAAAAGTGTCGGCACTTCTTCGTCTTCTCCTGCCTCTTCCATGTCAACCACACATGTGAACTGTTTTTCCAGCTCTTCTATACGCCCTGTATCTCTTGCCGGAGCATATCCTTTGATCAAAAATGTACGCTCTGACTGCGGAAGTCTTCCAAGCACCTCATATTTGTCTGCCCGTACCCGGTAGTCATCGGCCAGAATCCGGATTGCCTCCCGTTCTTTCGCCAGAGACTGTACTTCTTTTTCAATTTCCAGAATACGCTTTTTACCTGCCAAAGCGTCCTGCTCCAACTCTTCTTTCACCTGAGCCGGCTCTTTGTCCCAGATCTGGGACGGTCTCGCAAATCCATGACCTCTCAGCGCTTCCTCCAGCTTTCCGGCATCCTGTCTCAGACAGATTGCCGCCAGATAAACTGTATCTCGGTCTGAATGAATCACCGAAATGTCCACGCCTTCCACTTCCGGAGCATCTTGTGCGACCATCTGATACATCTCTTCCAATGTGGCAAGTGGCATGGTTCCGATCAGCAGAGCCGTGCATCTGGTTCCCGCATCATTCATCGGCACATGTAATTTCAGCCACGGCGTCAGACTTTCGATACTGTTTTCCAGTTTTACGATTCCTGCTTTTTGCTCTGCCCTCTCCTTGTCAAGTGCGACGATCTGCCTGACTGTATGGAGCAGTTCCTCCTTTCGTGCCATTACCTTCTGGTAATCTTTGTGTGCGATCAGCGCTTTTCCCTCAAGGGCCGAAAACATGGACTTCTTTTCCGGTGCATAACGATCCAGGATCTCCAACGCCTGATCTGCCACAGAAGCTGTTTTTTCCAGTTCCATTCGCTCCTGTCTGGTGTCCATGACCGTAAACCCTGCGTCTCCTTCCTCCACCTGGCTGATCTCCATCACTTTCATTCGCTGAAGCTTTTCCAGAACTGCTTTTCGATCTTTTTTCAGGGCGCAGATACTGACTTTTTGCATCTGCAGTACCGCCATAGTGTACTCCCTCCTTTTTATTCTTTCTAATCCTTATACCAGCTGAGAAATCACTGCCTTCACCGCTTCTTCTTCCTTCTGTGCAGCCAGCTCTTTTAATGCCTGAACTTCCCGCTCTGTCTTTGCCTGAGCCATCTTTTGAAATTCTTCCCCTGCACTGCGGGCCTGTTCCATCGCATTCTGCATAGAAACTTTACCGGCCGCCTCTGCTTCTGCGCATATCCGTTCTGCCTCTTCCCGCGCTTCTCTTAAAATCATCTGGCTTTTTTCCTCAGCTTCTTTTACAATGGCATCCGCTTCTGCTTCGGTTTTACGGATTGCCTGGATTGTATCTTCCACCATAGATATTTCACCACCTTCCTGCTCTGAAATTATTCATCTGATAATCTGTGAAAATATCCTCCCTGTGCATCACCGTTGCAATACACATATTTTGTGCATTTATCGTGAACTTAATGTCATTATACCGCAAACTTCTATAATGTCAAAATGTAATTCTGTTTTCTTATGATTTTCTGTTAATTTCACACTTTTTTCATAAATGCATGTATTTTTAGACTATCTGTACATTTCCAATTCCACTCCGACATGTTTGTGATTTCGGATGATCGCATCCATTTCTCTCAAACTGCAGGATGGAAGATCTCCTTTAATCGTATTTTTTACCGCTCCTGCAGCATTTCCGTACTCCAATGCCTTCTGACAATCAAAATCATGTGCAAGCAGTCCATACAGAGCGCCGGATACATAGGCATCTCCACTTCCAATACGATCCACAACTTCGATATTTCGATACGGTTCTTCCTCATAATATCGGTCTTCTTTTGTACTGTAGATAACAGATCCAAAGGTATGTTTTTTGGGACTGTGTACAATCCTCTGTGTAGATGCCACCACAGAAATTGGATACTCCTGTGTAAAACTTTTCATAATACTCTTTGCATCACCTTCTTTTAAAAACGTCAGTCTTGCCGTTTCTTCCGAACAGAAAAAGATGTCAACATAGGGCAGAATTTCTTCAATACATGCTTTTGCTTCTGGTCCTGTCCAGAGATTTCCGCGAAAATTCACATCAAATGAGATCAATGCTCCGTTCTCTTTAAATTTTTTGATCATTTCTATCGCAGTATTTCTGATATTCTTTCCCAATGCCAGCGTAATCCCGCTGGTATGAAAGCATCGGGTGCTGGAAAAAATTTCTTCCGGCAGCTCCTCCAGACGGATCTTATCAAATGAAGTATGCCGTCTATCATATACTACTCCCGGTTTTCTCGGAAATGCACCATTTTCATAATAATAAATTCCAAGTCTCGCATCCGGCTCATCATCATATACAAGAAAATCATCACTCACGCCACAAAAACGCACTCTGTTTTTTGCAAACATTCCAAGAGCATTATCCGGCAGTTTGGATACAACACCTGTTCGAAGACCTAAAATAGACACACCTGACACCACATTGAGTTCTGCGCCCCCAACCTGTTTTTGAAACACCTCTCCACTGACAATTCTCTCATTATCCGGTGGCGACAGTCTTAATAAAATTTCACCTAATGACAATAAATCAAACTTGTTGTTCTTCATCTTGATTCCTCCTGACATGAATTTTACCAAAAGTTTCATATTATGGAATATAGTTTTGTATTATGAAATACATCTTCATTATACTATACGAAAAAAAGACTGTCCAGATTTTCTCCTGTAAAAAAATAGCCTTGCTGCATTTTTGCAGACAAGACCATTTTTTCCTGTTTTTCTTTATTTCATTCTTTTCTGATTACCAACTCAATTCATGCAGATGACCTTCCAGGTTCATATGTGCAAAGTTCTGTTGTCTGAGCGCCTCATATAAAATGATGGCAACCGAATTGCCCAGGTTCAGTGAGCGGATGTCTCCTACCATTGGGATCCGGATACAGTCTTCTTTGTGATCCACCAAAATTTCTTCCGGAATACCGGCGCTTTCTTTTCCGAACATGATATAACAGTCCGGCTCATATTCTACTTCTGTGTATACCTTCGGCGCTTTTGTGGTCGCCATGTAAATCTTCGCCCCTGGATTTTTCTCCAGGAAATCCTCAAAATTGATATATGTTCTGACATCCAGATCAGCCCAGTAATCCATCCCTGCCCGCTTTAAGGCTTTCTCATTCAGGCGGAATCCCAGAGGCTCGATCAGATGGAGTCTTGTGTTGGTCGCAACACAGGTTCTTCCGATATTTCCAGTATTTGCAGGGATTTCCGGTTCATGCAGTACAATATTTAACATGATGTATTTCCCTCATTTCTCAGTTTTTCAATAAAGTGTTCCAGCCTTCCCAAAGCGATCTTTAAGTCTTCCAGAGAATATGCATAGGAAATCCGAAGGAATCCTTCTCCGCAATCTCCAAATGCGGTTCCCGGTACCACCGCCACTTTTTCTTCCATCAGGAAGCGGGTTGCAAATTCTTCAGATGTCATCCCAAATTCACTGATATTCGGGAAAACATAAAATGCTCCAAAGGGCTCAAAACATTCCAGTCCCATCCGCTTAAATTCGTGCATCAGGAATCGTCTTCTCTGATTGTAGGACTTTCTCATCTCTTCTACTTCATTCTCGCAGTGGCGCAGCCCTTCAACCGCAGCATACTGGCTGTTTGTCGGCGCACACATGATAGCATATTGATGCAGCTTTACCATCTGCTCGATGATCAGCTTCGGTCCGCAGCAATATCCAAGACGCCATCCTGTCATGGCAAATCCTTTGGAAAATCCATTGATCACGATCGTTCTTTCCCGCATTCCCGGAAGGGATGCAATAGAAACATGATCGCCCTGATAACTCAGCTCGGAATATATCTCATCAGAAAGCACGTACAGGTCATGTTCTTTGACAAATTCTGCTACCGGCTCCAGATCTGCTTTTGTCATGATCGACCCGGTCGGATTGTTCGGGAACGGCATAACCAGAACCTTTGTCTTTGGCGTCACTGCTTTTTCCAGATCTTCCACTGTCAGCTTAAATTCATTTTCATACTGAAGGGGAATGATTACCGGCACACCGTCTGCCATGATCGTACACGGCAGATAGGACACATAACTCGGCTGTGGGATCAGAACTTCATCTCCCGGATCCAGCATACAGCGCAGCGCCACATCGATCGCTTCACTTCCTCCGACTGTCACCATCGTCTCTTTCATCGGATCATACGAAACATGGATCTTTCGCTCCAGATACTTGCAGATTTCTTCTCGAAGTTCTTTCAATCCTGCATTCGACGTATAGAATGTGCGTCCTCTCTCCAAAGAGAAAATTCCTTCTTCACGAATCCTCCATGGTGTGTCAAAATCTGGTTCTCCAACACCCAGGGAAATCGCATCCTTCATTTCATTTGCCACGTCAAAAAATTTACGGATGCCGGAAGGCTGAATCTCTACTATTTTTTTAGATAATGGATTTCTCATTACGGTGTCACCAGCATCCTTTCCGAATCACTTTTAGAAGCCAGGATGGTTCCGTGGTCCTTGTACTTCTTCAAAATGAAATGAGTCGCTGTGCTGATCACCGAATCCAGTGTTGACAGCTTTTCTGAAACAAACTGGGAGACTTCTTTCAAAGTCTTTCCTTCCAGAGAAACCAACAGATCGTAACCGCCGGAGATCAGATAGACTGCATGGACTTCCGGGTAGTTGCAGATGCGCTCTGCGATTTTATCAAATCCCTGGGTTCTCTGGGGAGTCATGCGCACCTCGATCAAAGCAGTTACCAGTTCCACCCCTGCTTTATCCCAGTCGATCAAAGTATGATATCCACAAATCACTTTATCCTTCTCCATCTCTGCGATCTCATTGGCAACGGTCACTTCATCCGTTCCAAGTAAAACTGCCAGCTCTGCCAGATCCGCTCTGCTGTTTTTCTCTATATAATATAAAATTTCTTTTCGGATTAATTCTCGCTTTTCCATCTTTTTATTCTCCTTATTCTGCTCTTGCCTCGTTTTGTGCCTGCTCTTCCCACCAGCGCATCAGTTCATCCGGTGCAGGCCGATCCAGATAACGCACTTCTTCTCCGCTTGTGATTACTTTCGCATGATCTGCTGTCGTAACCCCAAGCACACTGGCTCGTGCACCACTTTCTTCCAGACACCGCACAAGAGCATTTCCATCCCGGGAAGTCATCAGCACAGCACCTGCAGAAGTCATCAGATACGGATTCAAATGATAATACTCGCAGACTTCCACACACTCCTGACGAATCGAAATCCTGGACATCTCAATCTTCATCCCGACTTTTGCTGCCTCTGTCAATTCCCAGAGAGACGCTAAAATCCCCCCGCTTCCAACCTGCTGCATGGCTGTCACAAGAGGTTCTCCTGTCTGCGTCCGCATTTGTGCTGCCTTTCTCACCACTTCCACCGTCTCCATCTCCTGATCCAGACTCTGGATCTGCCGGATAAATGCAGGTACAAACCGTCCGGAAAGTTCTTCTGTTCTTTCATCCAGAATCCGCAGCACGCCTTCTGCTGCAATGGAACCGCAAAGTACCAGATCCTCTCCGGCATCCGCCTGTGCAGGAGAAATATACTGTCCCTTTTTCACTGCTCCCATGGCGGTCACAGATACCACGGCCTGGCTCACAGCCGGACTGACTTCTGCCTTTGCACAAGTCATGGCAATTCCCAAAGCAGCGCACTTTTCTTCCATACAGCGGAACATCTCTTTTAACCGGGACTCATAAGCATAGGTCGGCAGGATCACCTGCACGGAAACACCAACCGCATGCGCGCCTCTTGTCTCCAGATCCAGAACTGCCCGCAGAATCCCATATGCTCCAATCGTCCGGGAGTTGCCGGACACCACAGAAGACGTATAGACCGCGTCTTCATCCGACTCTGTCCGGACGGTTGTGCACATCTCTTCCACAGAAGGCTCTGTCAGAACCTCTTCTCTTTTTGTATGCAGTTGTTTTAACACAGAACGCTTCAAAACGGTCTGTGACACTGTTCCAACTTTCATCTTCCAAGTCTCCCCTAACTCTCTACATCAGATATGGCAAAATCATCGTTGCAAGCATTGCCACGATTAAAACCAATGCTCCGATGGCAACTGCTCTTTTCACTCTTTTATCATTAAAATTCACTGTGTTCACCTCTTTAAATTCCCATACCCAACGGGTATTTTAGGTTACATTTTAAACTCTTTACAGTATTTTTGCAAGAAGCACTGCTCACATTTCGGACTTCTGGCTGTACAAATCGAACGCCCAAAGGTAATGATCTGGATATTATATAAGATCCAGTGATCTCTGGGCAGTTCTTTCATCAGATCCCGCTCCACTTTTTCCGGATCCTCATTTTTTGTCAGGCCCAGTCTCTTTGAAATCCGCTTCACATGGGTATCCACCACAACACTGGGATCGTGATAAATATTTCCCCTGATCACATTGGCTGTCTTTCTTCCTACACCAGCCAAAGAAGTCAGATCCTCCAGACTTCTTGGCACTTCACCGCCAAATTGGTACACCAGATCTCTGGTGCAGGCAATGATATTTTTTGCTTTGTTGTGATAAAAACCTGTTGGTTTGATGTCCTGCTCCAGTTCTTTTAAATCTGCATTTGCAAACTTTTCCAGGGTATCATATTTCCGAAACAAATCTGCCGTCACAATATTCACCCTGGCATCGGTGCACTGTGCGCTCAACATCGTTGCGATCAACAGCTGCCATGGTGTCTCATGATTCAGATAACAGACATATTCTCTTCCATATTGTTCGTCTAAAATCTCTAAAATTTCTTTTGTCCGTTTTTTCATACGTAATCAGAAGAGGGACTCCTCTGCTCCTTTCTCTACCCGGACAACCCGCGCCTGGTTTGTCAGGATATTTCGATTTCGATAATCAAATAACAACAATTTTCCGTCAATCCATTCCAAATGTGTCATTTTCCGAAGCTGCCGCTTATCATATCCTTCATACCCTTTCAGATAGCGGTACTCTTTTTCCTCTTTCTCATAAAATGCCGATGCTTCTCGCTTCTCTATCTGAATCTCGCCTGCAAATTCCGGTCTTTTTTTCACATTTTCTCTTAAGTAAAGGTCTAATATCAACATCTGGCGATAGTTTTCCACATCATTTTCTACATGCGCTTTGATAAATGCAAACAACACTTCGTAACGGGTGATTCTGGAGTGATTCATCATATGCAGGCCATGTTCTTCATAATAGCGGCTCAGGCTCTCATACAAAGCAAACACATCCGGAAATGCCTGCTCCAACAGCCTCAAAGTATTGACAAACTGTCCGCTGTTATAATAAACCTCCACCATCTCTTCCACGCCTTTGAGACGGATCACATCATCATAAGACAGCCACTTTGTAGAGAGCACTTCAAACGGCGGACGATCCTGATATAACAATTCGTATTCTACTGCCTTTTCGTGCATATAAGAACCTTTCAGTACCTTTAAAAATCCCAGCTGAAGCTGCTCCGGATGCAGTGCATACACATCCCGGAAAGACTTGGCAAAAGTATGATAATCTTCATACGGCAATCCGGCGATCAGATCCAGATGCTGGTGCACATTTCCTTTTTCCTGCACCCGCTTCACGATTCGCTTTACTTCTTCAAAATTCATCTTTCGATGGATTTCCGTGATCGTCTCTGGATTGGTAGACTGGATTCCAATCTCCAGCTGGATCAGTCCCGGCCGCATGGATGCGATCAGTTCCAGTTCTTCTTCATTTAACAAATCTGCTGCCACCTCAAAGTGAAAATTCGTCTTTCCTTTGTCATGCTCTTTCAAATATGTCCAGATCGCCATCGAATGGCTGTGCTTACAGTTAAACGTACGGTCTACAAACTTCACCTGCGGCACTTCATGATCGATAAAAAACTGCAGTTCCCGCTTCACCAACTCCAGATCCCGGAAACGGAGACATTTATCAATCGAAGAAAGACAATAGCTGCAGGAAAATGGGCAGCCCCGGCTGGATTCATAATAAATGATCTTATTCTGAAAATCTTCGATGTGATCATACACAAACGGTACTTTACTCAGGTCCATCACCGGACGGGCTTCATTCTGAATGCATGCTCCCTCTTTCCGGTATACAATTCCCCGGATCATACACAGATCGTTTCCTTCTCCCAACCAGTGTTCCATCAGTTCCAGAAACGTCTCTTCCCCTTCTCCGCACATCACGCCCGTCACCTGCGGATACTGCTCCATCACGGAAACTGCGTTGTAAGAAACCTCCGGACCGCCCAGCCAAATCTGCAGATCCGGCAATACTTTCTTGATTTCGGTGATCAGCTGCTCTACATATAAAATATTCCATAAATAGCAGGACAGACATAGCACATCGGGTTTTTTCTTGTAAATATCAGACAAAATATCATCCATGGTCTGATTGATCGTATATTCTGCAATCTCCGTATGCTGCGCATATTTTTCTGCATATGCCCGCAGACTGTATACCGCAAGATTGGAATGTATATATTTTGCATTGATCGCTGTCAGTAAAACTTTCATAAAAACCTCCATATCCGTTGACATTTTAATAAAAACCATGTAAAATTATGAACCGTGCAGCCGGGGTGTTAGCGGTACCTTGTACCTGCAATCCGCTATAGCAGGGGTGATATTGTGCAGAGGGCGACAGCCGGCAGAGCTGCCTTAGGTAAGTGGCGTTGATGTTTGGGTCTTACGCGACGGGAATCTGTGAACCGTGTCAGGTCGGGAACGAAGCAGCACTAAGCAGAACCTCTCGGGTGCCGTAGGGGTGCCTGGGTTGAGTTAACTACCGAGGTAACGTATGGGGTGATGCATTCGAAGCGTAATGCACGAATTATTTTGTCCAAAAACAGGAAGTTTGAGTTATTCAGACTTCTTTTTTTTGTCCTTTTGTTTCTGACGCAGTTCTTTAAAAAACTGTTTCATCATCCCACTGCACTCTTCTTCCAGCACGCCCGTTGTCAATTCCACCTGATGATTGAACTCTTTCATATCAAGAAGATTCAGGATGGAACCTGCACAGCCTGCCTTTGGATTCATACACCCGACTACCACACGTTTGATCCTCGCCTGCACGATTGCTCCGGAACACATCTGACAGGGCTCCAGCGTCACATACATGGTGCAGTCTTCCAGCCTCCAGTCATTCATCTTTTTGCTCGCCTTTCGGATTGCCTGCAGCTCTGCATGCGCCAGTGTATTCTTATCTACTGTTCTCCTGTTGTACCCACGTCCGATAATTTTGTCCTGGTACACAATCACACAGCCAATGGGAACCTCCTCCAATGCATATGCCTTTTTAGCCTGCCGGATCGCTTCCCGCATGTATTTTTCATCTTGATTCATATTGTCTCCTCTTTTCTGCTTCGCTCAGTTACAAGTGGGTTCTTTTTTTACATCCACCGAATACAATTAGAAGAAAGACAAGATCTGAGGTATTGTATGAAACCCGGTATCTATTATTTCTATGAATATCAAATGGATAAAAAAATCCGAACGGTAGGATTTTTAAAGTTGACACAGGCATTTGACTCCTGCCGGCTTCAGATTTCCATCCGACAGATTTCTGCAGCGCCAACAGACAAGATCCTATTGTCCATGCTGTTTCCGGAAAAAGACAGACTGCGAAAAAAAACCGTGACAGAACTTCCCTTCCAGAATTCATGCATTTCCTGCCGAGTCTCCCTCTCAAAAGAAGACTTTCCGACGGCAATGACACCAACAGATCTGCAAGGTTTTCTTCTGGAAACTTCAAATGGGAAGTCTTTTGCCGCCTGCTGCGAAAACTGCCCCTTTTCGCTGTCCCTTCTGACAGACGCAGCCTCTGTAAAACAGGATACAAGCACAGAGTCAGCTCCAAAATCGGAAACAACACCAGAGGATTCCCCTGTCCTTACCAAAGAAAAAGCAGAACTTTCTTCCGAAGCAATTTCCGATACGGACAAACCGGCTGTCTCCATCCGCAAACTCTCGTATCAGGATCTCTCTGCCTTGCCAAAACCACTTTGGCGACTTGCCAACAATAGTTTTCTTCTGCATGGCTGCCACAACTACCACCACCTTCTTCTCCTGGAGGAAAATGGTCATCAATGGTTGGGCATCCCTGGTATCTACTCGCCCCGTGAAGCAAATGCCGCAGAATTATTCGGATTCCCTCAATTTACCAGGGACTATCATCAGAAGCTGACACTCTCGGACGAAGAATGCAGCGAAGATGAGAACTTCGGTTACTGGTGCCGCTGCCTCAAATGATGCCGTTCATGTCCTGATACAGACGCTTTGCATAACTGTCCGTCATCCCACAGACATAATCCGTGACCAGAAGCAGGCGGAGATACAACTTCTCTGCCTCGCTCTTTCCCTTTGCCTGATTGCTGTATGCTTTTTTATAATTATCTGAAATAAATGACAATACCCGTATATCAATGGCATTTGGCTCCTGATCTGTATCATAATACAAAATTGCCTGGATCATACGATCCATCAAAAAATCCAGAATCACAGCTTCCTTAACCTCCATCCGGTAGATCTCCCGGGAAGAAAATACAGAATGATATGCAATTCCACCCAGACATTCCATCAGATTTTCTCCAAAAGTGCCATTGAAAAGATCTTTTCGGAACACTCCGGACATAATCTCCTCATAATGCTCCATAAACCCTCTGGTCGCACATGCAATTAAAAAGCCCTGAGCGCGGATGATCCAGTTCTTGATCGCATAAGCCTCCGGGTTCTGCACTCCCTTCTCCTGACCTCTTTGATATAATTCTTTTAATTTCCCCACTCCGTCAAAACCGGAATCCGGGCACTTCTTTTGCAGATCCAAAAGTTCTTCTTTCAATGTATGGTACGACAGAAAGCCTTTCACAAACGCATCTTCGATATCTGCCGTCTTATAAGCCAGATCGTCTGCCGCTTCCAGAATATACGTCAAAGGATGTCTGCTGTTTCCCGTCCGGGTCTCTTTCGTAATCTCTTCAAAAATCTGCTGATCTGCCAAAAAATATCCCATTTTCTTTTCTTTGATATCCCCGGAGTCCGGATGGACTTCTGTGGATGCAATCGGATATTTGATGATCGTATTCAAAAGGGCATACGTCAGATTCATACCGTATTCATCTACCAGATAATGCAATCTGGTCACAAGACGAAGAGCCTGTGCATTTCCCTCAAAATGATAAAAATCGGCTTTCATCTGTGGGCTTAATATTTCATCCAAAGTCTGTCCTTTATATTCCAGTTCCGGGAGTTTTCGCACAAACCAGTCCCGGATCGCCAGTTCTCCAAAATGGCCGAAGGGCGGATTGCCAATATCATGAATCAGTCCTGCACACTCCAGAATATGGCTGATATCCTCCTTCATCTTCCTTGTAAAAGTAACATCTTTTCTACTCTCCAGGATCGCTTCTCCGATATTCTGTCCCAAAGATTTAGCAAGAGAAGAGACTTCCAGAGAATGCGTCAGTCTTGTCCTGATAAAATCGCTTTGATCCAATGGAAATACCTGGGTCTTATCCTGCAGTCTCCGAAAAGAGGCGCTTCCTATGATCCGATGGTAATCTTTTTCAAATTCACTGCGGAAATCTGACCGTTTCACGGATATAGAATTCGCTCCCCGCATCCGCTTTTCCGATAGTAATGTCTTCCACTCCATAGCCATCCTCCTTCTAATCCAGATAGATCGGCGGTACATACTCCCTTCCAAGCATGGCTTTCTTTCGCTCCTGTTCTCCAAGAAATGCCCACTCTGTCATATCCTTCCACTTATGGATCCTTCGATCATATACCTGAACATATCCGATCCGGCTCGGATGCATCCGCACACTGTTGGACTGATACTCATGTCCTGTATAAGGATTCACATCACCGACAGCCAGATCTTCCCGCTTTGCATCCTCTTCTTCTGCTCTCTTCATCACAGATGAAATAGGAAGATCCTGTGCGATATCATCAAGAGTACGTTCCTGCATTTCTGCTTCTTCATGAGGCTTCAGCTCCTCCAGAGGCAGCTCGATCTGCATCTCTTCCAATGTGGGTTCCCCATCGTCTAATTTGCCTTCTTTTCTGCGCATCTCTTCTACTGTCCGCAAATCTGCCGCTGTCAGCTCTGCCGATTCTCCCCCCAGAATACTCAACTGGAATGGACAATCCAAAATGGATGCAATCATCCGCATATCCTGTTCCTGAAAATTATCTCTTCCCAGCCTTTGTGTCAAATTCTGTCTGGACATCTTCATACCTGTCTTCTCTTCTATGATCTCTGCCAGTTCTTTGATCGTCATGCCTTTCCGGCTCAGCATCACTTTGACCTGTTCTCCAAATGTAAGATCTTCCATATGTTCCTCCTTCTTCTGTCTGTACGCTCTATAAGAAATGTTTTTATTTCTATCATTTCACTTCTCTCATTTTAACAAATCCAATTTTATGCGTCAATCACAAAGCTTATTTTTCCGACCATAGAAAGAAAAGAGTTTCTACCCCAAATGGAATAAAAACTCTTCAGCTCTTATTTTTGTATCTGCGCCAGATATTCTTCTAATGTGATTCCTTTTTCTGTAATCTCTTTCGCTGCCTTTTCTCCGACATAACGATAATGCCATGGCTCATACGCATATTGTGTTACGTCTGTTTTATCTTTCGGATACCGAAGGATAAATCCGTAATTCTGACAGTTTTTCATCAACCACTGCTGCTCCGGAGTCTGTGCCTGAGATTCATCCAAAGTCTGATTTTTTTCTGATACAATATCCAGTGCCAGACCGGTTGCATGTTCACTGGTTCCCGGAACTGCAACTGATTTCTTCGTCTCATCATAAGAATCAACATAGGAATATCCCTGACTGAGCCAGGACTGCATGGTATCATTGAAGACTCCCTTCTGCTCATCATACGTGCGATATCCGGAAATTACTTTCAAATTCATCTTGGCTTTTTTTGCATCCTGAAGCATCTTATTTACCGATTCTGCAATTCTTGCATCAACCTTGTTGCCTTCCTCATCTATCACTGTCAGCTCCGGCGCAAAGTCTGCTGCAAGCGGATAGGAGTTATTTACAAGAAGCAGATTCCACTCTTTTGACTGAAGATTCTGTGTTTTTTCCGCTTTTTTTTCTTCTTCCAACTGTTGTTTCAATGTTGTGATCTGTTTTTCATATTTTGTTTTTACCTGTTTCATCTCATCATTTTTATCATGCATCTTACTGTTGGCTGCCAGAAAAGTAAGTGCGATTCCTGCGGCTGCACCCATGATCATTCCCATGATGAGTATCTTTTTTGCTTTTCGATTTACTCTTGCCATATTTGTGTTAACTCCATTTGTATTTTAGAATCTATATCCGGACAATTTGAACATACCGCGACCCGATATGGAAATCCATCCAGCGGATACTCCCGATAATAATATTGATCCGGAAACTGCTCTGGTTTCCGTTTTAACAGCGGCGGATCCGAAAGCTGTATTTCAAAAGCAGACAAAGGCAATCGCATCCCTTCTCTGGTAGCTTTCATAAAACTTTCTTTCAAAACCCAATATCTGTAAAACTTCTCAATTCTTTCTTCTGTTGTTCTGCTTTTCAAAAGGTCTTCATACTCACTTCGGCAGAAAAAATGTCTCGCCAGATTGAGCCGGTCTTCCCGGATCTTTTCGATATCACAACCGACCTGTATGCCCCTTCTTCCTTCGGTATCTACGGAACACAATACATAGTCCCCGGAATGGGAGAAATTATATACAGCGCTGTCCGATATCTTATGTCTGATGCGGATCTCTTCTAACAGAAGCCATGCCCCTGCGCTCTGCGCCTTACTCTGCTGTTGTCTGAGGCGGTCTGCCTTCTCCTTCCGAAACTTTGGCAGCCTCTCGTAATAATGCCTGTAGCAGGACTCCTTATATAACGGCCTTACATCTGCAAGCCAGGTATCTATCATTACAACTATCCTTTCAGATAACGAACTTCAAATGTATCAATCGTAATCGGCTTATTAAACAGGCTGCCCTGTACACAACTACATCCCAGCTCTTTCAAAACATTCAGCTGGTCTCTTGTCTCAACCCCGCTTGCTGATACAACAACACCCAACTGATGACAGGCATCTGCTACTGACCTTGCTACGATCTGACTTCGGTCGTTTGTCACAATATTCGCTACGATACTCTTATCCAGCTTCAGTCCGTCAAACTCCATAATCGTCAGAATCGCAACGGTAGACTCTTTGGCACCAAAATGATCCAAGATCACCCGTACATTACTTTTCCGGATCTTATTGCTCGTCTCAGCAAGCATTTCCTGGTTCATATCACTGTAAGATTCTGAAACCTCCACTTCCAGATATTCACAGGACACATGATATTTTTCGATCAGCGCCGTCATTTTTTCCGCCACATCTATCTGCCGCAATGTTGCCCCGGCAAAATTCACTGCAATCGGGATCATTGGAAGTTCTTCCCTTTCCCAACGATTCAGCGTCTTACAGACCTGTTCAAAAACATAAAGATCCAGATAATGGGACAATTTGGTCTCTTCCAAAAGAGTCAGATACTTCCCGGGATTCATAATCCCCAGATCTTTATGGTGATAACGCACAACTGCCTCTGCACCTACAACTTCTTCTGTATCTGCGTCCACTTTAGGAACCAGACAGACAATGAAGTTTCCACTTTCAATGTCATTGAGCAGATCCTGCTTGATGATCGGCTCATGATGTCCTTTTTTCAGATTTTTATAGTACTTCTGCTTCTCTTCCCGCATCATCGTCTCCGCACGACCGATGAGCTTCTCTGCATCAATGTCTACCTTTTCCCATGCGTATCCAATGGATACCAGACCCAGACTGATGTTATCCAGCTTATGATGTGCATCATTCACACTCTTGATAAATGTATCATATGTCACATCTTCCGCTGCTACCAGATACTCATCACCTGTCATCCGAAAGACTAAGGAACTGCGAAAATATTCTTCCAAGACTTCCCCGACACGGATCACAACCTCATCGCCATATTCGTGTCCAAACTCCCGGTTGAAATTCTTCAGTCCATTGATATCAACCGAAACTGCCCCCAGAGATTTACATTCTTTCTTATGGATATCCGTCATATATCTGACAAAACTGTTCCTGTTCATCAATCCTGTCAGATCATCATGATAACTCAAATACTCCTGCTGTTTCTGCATCTTCTGCAAGATCACAGACTGGGAAATATAAGGAAGAAGTGATCTCATATAAGAAATCTCACAGCCTCCCCGGTGTACTCCAACAACTGCAAGAACTGCCACTGCACCGTCTTCCAGCGGCTGAAAAACACTATAATCTGCCTCTGTGGTATCTGTGATCTCCTGACACATCCAACGCGGCCACTGCTCCTTATCCAGCATCTTGATCTTGTCCCTCTGCCATGGGATAAACTCGGCACACCACTCATAAATTGTAAGGATCTCTTCTTCATCTCTTTCAATATAATAAACATACTCTGAATCATAATGATCCCGGATTGTACCAAGTACCTCATTCATGATCTCGATGATCGAACGCTGTTTATAATTCTCACTCATAGTTTCTTTCCCCCGATATCATCCCGTCCGGACAAATTGTCAGTCCCGGACTTTCCACTCCGTATAAAAATACGGAAACACATATGGTTATTTTATAATAGTCTCCTTTAAAATGCAAGAAATTGTGAGTTTATGACAAAAATACGTAAAACAGTCCGGGGGATTTTAAGAATACACTGATTATTTCCAATATTTTTCTACTTCCTGTCCTGCTTCTTTTGCAGAAAGCCGAAATTTCTCCTGCATCTTTGCACAAACATCGTGTTTTTTCATTCCCATCTCCTGTAATAATTCTACCGTAGCCTGTCTTCTGCCTTCTTTCAAGCCTTCTTTTAATCCGGTATTTTTATATACTGTGGAAAAATACTGATGATCCCGGATCGCACGTTCTCTCTCCTCATATTCCAGACGTTTCTCCTCATCTGCACTGATTCGGCTCAAATCCTCATAGGCTTTCTTAATATATTCGCTTTTTCCCGCTGCCATTTCGAGTTCCTCCTTCGTCTCTGCATTTTTTGTATTTTTCTTTTCATTTGGGAATCTTTTTTGAATGGCTTTGCTGCCATATGAGATTTTTGAAAGGGATTCCTTTCAAGATTGACTTTATTATACTAGAACTGCAGACCGGACACAATGAAATTTCTATAAATATCCTGTAAACTTTTCTGTCAAAGAAACAAGGAAGCTCACCGGCAGGTAAACTTCCTTGTCCTTTTTCTCTATAAATTCCAGCGTTTTCCCTGAGATACTCTCAATCGGTTCATGGCTCTTGCCAGAGATGCCTGGGAATGGTAATACTCCTGAATGCTCTGTTTCTGGCGGATTCTCTCTTCTGCACGCTCTTTCTGTTCCTGTGCATGACGAATGTCGATCTCTTCCGGTTTCTCCGCGGTATCTACCAACAGTGTCACACGGTTGTTGACTACCTCTGCAAATCCCCGGCCAAACGCAACTTCCATCCATTTTCCTTCCTCGATTTCCATGCGTCCCATTCCGATCTTCACTGCGATTACCATATTCTCATGATTGGGCAGAATTCCCTTTTCTCCATCCGGCGCCGGAATCACAAGCTTTCTGCAGCGTCCTTCGTAAAAAACCCTGTCACTTGCGATGATTTTCAGACCAAATGTATCCATATGCCACGCTCCTATTCTGCAGCCGCCTCAGCATTTGCCTTTGCAATGACATCGTCAATAGTTCCTACATTGAAAAATGCAGATTCCGGATATGCATCCATCTCTCCATCAATGATCATCTTAAATCCACGGATTGTTTCTTTTAACGGAACATATTTTCCCGGAATTCCGGTAAATGTCTCTGCCACAAAGAATGGCTGAGACAGGAATCTCTGAATCTTTCTCGCACGCATTACCGTTGCTTTGTCTTCATCTGACAACTCTTCCATACCTAGAATTGCAATAATATCCTGCAGTTCTTTGTATTTCTGGAGAATTGCGATGACTTTATTGGCCACTTCATAGTGCTCTTCTCCAACCACATCTGCTTCCAGAATACGGGAACTGGATTCCAGAGGATCTACCGCCGGATAGATACCCTGCTCTACAATCTTTCTGGAAAGCACAGTCGTTGCATCCAGATGTGCAAATGTTGTTGCAGGAGCTGGGTCTGTCAAGTCATCTGCCGGTACATATACCGCCTGTACAGAAGTAACAGATCCGCTCTTTGTAGAGGCAATACGCTCCTGTAATTCACCCATCTCCGTTGCCAGCGTCGGCTGATATCCCACTGCGGACGGCATACGTCCAAGCAATGCGGAAACCTCGGATCCTGCCTGTGTAAAACGGAAAATATTATCGATGAAGAGAAGCACATTCTGATGCTGTTCATCACGGAAATATTCGGCCATAGTCAGCCCCGTTTCTGCCACACGCATACGCGCTCCAGGCGGCTCGTTCATCTGTCCGAATACCAAAGCTGTCTTTTCCAAAACTCCGGATGCCTTCATTTCAGACCAGAGGTCATTTCCCTCACGGGAACGCTCTCCGACTCCGGTAAAAATAGAATATCCACCGTGTTCTGTCGCAATGTTGCGGATCAGCTCCTGAATCAATACGGTCTTACCAACTCCGGCACCACCGAACAGTCCGATCTTACCGCCCTTTGCATATGGTGCAAGAAGGTCGATGACCTTGATTCCCGTCTCCAGGATCTCTACTACAGGGCTCTGATCTTCAAATGTAGGCGGTTCTCTGTGGATCACCCATTTTTCTGCATCCTCGATCTGTTCTCCATTATCAATTGTTTCACCTAATACATTAAACAGTCTGCCCAGTGTCTTCTCACCGACAGGAACTTTGATTCCTGCTCCGGTGGCTGTTACTTCCATATCTTTATGCAGTCCTTCACTGGCAGCAAGCATCAGGCAGCGCACCTCATTGTTTCCAAGGTGCTGTGCAACCTCCATGATGCATTTCTTTCCGTTGTTTTCAACTTCCAGAGCATCTTTGATATAAGGAAGATTGCCGTCTTCAAATACTACGTCAACGACAGGTCCCATAACCTGTACAATTCGTCCTTTATTCATATGCTATTCTCACTTCCTTTTCTGCTTCTGCGCCTTCGCACCGCTGCAAACTTCCGTAATTTCCTGGGTAATTGCAGCCTGTCTGGCTCTGTTATATACGATTGACAATTCCCGGATCAGACTTTCTGCACTGTCTGTCGCAGCTTTCATTGCCATCATACGGGCATTGTGTTCACTGGCATATGCCTCTACCAGACATCCGTAGACCATACCAATGACATAGTTCGGAACAATACTGTCCATCACGCTGTCTGCGGAGGGATACAGCTCAATTGCTTCCCGATACATATTCAGAGGCATTTTCATACTTCCGAAGTCTTTGGTCTCCAACGGAAGCAATTTCAATTTTTCCGCATCTGCCTGTACCGAATTCTCCATGCGGGTATATACAACATACACTTCATCCAGTTCCCCTGCCAGAAACTGATCGATCACTGACTGACCGATATCTCTTGCCCGATGCATCGTCGGTTTCTGAACTGTGTACTGGAAATTCGTATCGATTTCTACATCGTGCTTTGCAAAATAATGCCGTCCCAGCTCACCTACAACAAAGAGCTTGTGAATCCCCGGCTGTGCAAGGATTTCTTCTTCCAGTTTGATAATATTGTGATTGTATGCTCCTGCAAGCCCTTTGTCGGCTGTCACTACGATCGAACCAATTTTTTTCTGCTCTGCCGGAATATTCTCTCTGGCATCAAAATACGGATGCCGGATCTCCGGCACATGACGCAGGATACGGGAAATCTCTCCTTGCAACCCATAAAAATATGGTTCGGTATCTGCCAGCTTTTTTCTGGCCTGCGTCATTTTGGAAGAGGAAATCATATACATTGCATTTGTGATCTTCATCGTATCTTTTACGCTGTTGATGCGGCTCTGTATTTCTCTTATATTTGCCATACTAACACCTGCTCTTCTTGAATTCCTTTGCAGTCTTTACAATCTTTTCGATCAGTTCTTCCGGCAGCACCTTCTTTTCTTCGATCTCCTGTCCGATTTCCGGATACTCAGAATCAAAATGTTGAAGCATATCTGCCTGGAACTGTTTGATCTTTGTCTTTTCGATTCCAAGCATCACTTTATGTGTCGCCGCACACAGTGTGATGACTTTTTCATGCAGACTGAGCGGATGATAAAGCGGCTGCTTCAACAATTCCATCAAACCACTTCCATACTCCAGCTGTTCTTTTGTCGCAGCATCCAGATCGGAACTAAACTGCGTGAACACTTCCATCTCGCGGTACTGTGCCAGATCGATACGAATACTTCCGGACGCTTTTTTCATCGCTTTTGTCTGTGCGGCACCACCTACACGAGATACGGAAAGTCCTACGTTGACAGCCGGTCTCATACCTGCCGCAAACAAATCGCTCTCCAGGAAGATCTGTCCGTCTGTAATGGAAATTACGTTGGTCGGAATATATGCGGATACATCTCCTGCCTGCGTCTCAATAATCGGAAGTGCTGTAATAGAACCGCCTCCCAGTTCATCACTTAAACGGCTGGAACGCTCCAACAGTCTGGAATGCAGATAGAATACATCTCCCGGGTATGCCTCACGTCCCGGTGAGCGACCGAGCAGCAGAGACAATGCACGATAGGCAACCGCATGTTTTGACAGATCATCATAGACGATCAGGACATCTTTTCCCTGATACATAAAATGCTCTGCCATTGCTGTTCCGGCATATGGTGCGATATACTGAAGCGGTGCACAATCACTGGCTGTAGACGATACCACGATCGTATAATCCAGTGCACCGTTATTTTTCAATGTATTTACCACTTTTGCAACAGTCGATGCCTTCTGACCGATCGCCACATAAATACAGATTACATCTTTTCCCTTCTGATTCAGAATTGTATCCATCGCAATGGATGTTTTTCCTGTCTGACGGTCCCCGATGATCAACTCTCTTTGCCCACGTCCGATCGGGAACATGGCATCAATGGAAAGGATTCCTGTTTCCATCGGTACGCTGACTGATTTTCTGTCAATAATTCCCGGTGCTTCCTGTTCGATCGGACGATAATCATCTGCTTCGATCTCGCCTTTTCCATCAATCGGAGCTCCCAGTGCATTGACAACTCTTCCTACATATTTATCTCCAACCGGTACGCCGGCCTTTTTCCCTGTACGAGTTACTTTTGTCCCTTCTTTGATCTCTGTATCCCGTCCAAAAAGAATGACTCCGATTTCATTTTTCTGAATATCCTGTACCATTCCTTTCAAACCCGTATCGAAGGTAACAATCTCTCCATACATTGCGTGATCAATCCCATAAATAGTCGCAATCCCGTCACCCACAGCAACAACGGTTCCTATCTCACTGTCTTTGCTCACACTGTCAAAATTTTCTATCTCTTCTTTTAAAATAGAAATAATCTCATCTGAATTGATTGAACTCACCTTGTTCACCTCCAGGTTAATTTTTGTCCGAGCCTGTCCAGACGTCCTTTCAGACTCCAGTCATATTCATCACTTCCTGTGCGCAGAACAAATCCGCCAACCAGCGTACTGTCTGTCTGAATCTCAATCCTGGCTCTGCTCGCTTCATATTTCTTACAAAGGAACGCTTCCATATTTTTGAGCTGCTCGTCACTGGGCAGTTCTACACATGTCAATACGGCACTTAAGATCTGATTCTGTTCGTCACAATATCTGTCATATGCAGCAAATATCTCCGGAAGCAGATCCATTCTTTCATATTTACATGCCACTTTCAGGAAATTTCTTATTTCCTGCGGAAATACCTTGTCAATCACACATTCCTTCTTCTGAGTCGGAATTGTCGGATTCACAAACACATCATGAAGCTGCGGTACCTCCTCAAATATTTCTCTTGCTTTCTGTATGGCTTCCCTCGAAACATTCAGCTCATACAACACCTGTGCATACCGCATTGCTGCAGATGAACAGTACATTTGACTAGTTGTTGTCTGTGTCTTCATGAGCTTCACCTACTTCTTCCAGAAACTTATCATATATCTCCTGATTATTGCCTGCCTGTTCTGCCACGATCTTCGCTGCAGCTGTCATTGCAAGTCCTGCGATTTCAGACTGAAGTGCATTCATTGTCTGCTCACGTTCTACACGGATATCTGCCTTGGCAGACTCGATAATACTGCCCGCTCTGGCATCCGCCTCCTTTACGATCCGGTCATACTCTGACTTGGCGTCCTTACGTGCTTTCTCTACGATCCGCACAGATTCTTCTTTTGCCCCGCCAAGTGCCTGTGCATATTCTTCCTTCATCTTCATCGCATCTTCCTGTGCATTCTGGGCATTTTTCAATCCGTCTTCGATCAGCTGACGGCGCTTTTCCATAATGTCGGTCACAGGCTTGATCAAAAACTTCTTTAATAAGAAAGCCAGGACGATCAGGTTAATCATGGTATATAGAAAGTTCATATCAAATCTCAGCACTTCCCACACCCGCCTTTCCTGTTAATTTCTATTTGCTTATTTTAAGAAGAATACGATCAGGATACCAATGATAAATCCATAAATTGCAGTTGCCTCTGCAAGCGCACAGCCGAGGATCAGGTTCTTGCTAATCTTGCTTTCAGCCTCTGGCTGTCTTGCGATTGCATCTACTGCTTTTCCTGTTGCGATACCAATTCCTACTCCTGCTCCAATACCTGTTAATACTGCGATTCCTGCTCCAATTGCAATCAGTGTTCCCATAATTCTAATCTCCTTTTTTATTCTTTTATTTGTTCAAAAATTCCGTTTCTATTCCTGTTCTTCTGTCATAAACAGTGCGGTCAGAAATACAAATACATATGCCTGAATCAGACCGTCAAAAATATCGAAATAGAAATTCATCGGAAGTGGTATAATCAACGGAACAAATGCTTTTAAAAGTTCCATTACCACAAATCCTGCCAGCATGTTACCAAACAGTCGCATACAGAGCGACAATGGGCGGATAAAAATCTCCAGAATCATAATCGGTGCAACCACCGGCACCGGTTTGGCAAAATGCTTGACCCAATGTTTCATACCGTTTTTATGTATTCCTGAATATTCGATCAGGCACATACTCATCACGGCAAGTGCTGCTGTTACATTCAGATCTTTTGTCGGCGGCTTAAAGCCAAGCAGACCAATCATGTTGGCGCACGCCAGATAAAGAAGAACTGTGATCAGATACGGTATATATCTTTTGTTCCCTTTACCAAGGATACCTTCAAAGAAATCCGTTGCCCAGCCAATTGCAGCTTCCAATGCCAACTGAACTTTTCCCGGGTTTTCTACCTTCAGATTTCTCACCAGAATCAACGATAATCCTACCAGAACTGCCATAATAATCCATGTAACAACCACAGATTCTGAAATTCCGCCGAGAACCGGAAGTTCAAATACTGTTTTGCAGTTCAACTCTTCCATCAATTCTGTTGCTAAATTTTCCGTATCGCTCCCTCCTTTTCCTGTCTATTTTTTCATTCCTGCCCTTTTTCGGGGTCTTCCCTTTTCTCTTTCAGGTGGAGGCCTCTTCTGAGCATAAAATAAAGAAATTTCATGTCCTGAAATCTCCGTACAAAAGTCACCTTTTCAGACAGTGTGCCTAAAAAGTTATCTAAATCCTACTCCCAGCCACCTCGTTTGTCAACAAAAATAATTTTTGCTCTTTTTCGTACAATGTTGCTCTTTTTTTGTCGAAATTTCCAGTCATTCAAAATGCGTTTTTTTCTTTTTTTAGGAATATTTCAGACTTATTTTACTGACTTTTCGTCATCTTTATGTTCTTCCAATTTTTTTCTACTAATTTTCATGTCCTTTTTCCTCATTTTTTCATCAAACTTCCATAATATTGTGAAATACTTATCTTTCTGTTTGTGGAAATACCCCCTTTCGGTAAAGAAAAAGAAGGCTTTCCGCACACAGACGCACAATTCTGTATACAAAAAGCCTTTCTAGTTTTATTCTCTTTTCTCTGACACGCTTTCTTCTTTATGTTCTGACTCTGTTTCAGACTTTTCCTGTGCGATTTTCAAAAAATCCCGATCCCCTCTCTTCTTCCGTGGAATAAATCTTCCGGCAACGCCCTTTCCTCTGCTCCTTACATAGAAAAAGCCAATCACGGAAAATACAGCTGCTCCAATAAAATTGACAAACAGATCTTCCATCGTATCGACCAGTCCAATATCCAGATATCCTCCCAGCCCCAATGCCTGTCCGTTCACCATAACTTCCTGGATCTGATCCATCCCAAATTCAAAGAACTCCCACACAACTCCAATTGTCATAGAAAAACAGAAGGCTACGATTGCTGTAAACAACGGTGACAGATGAAAGACCGTACGCTCACTCCGATTGAGTAAATCGACCAGTGAAAATCCGATCGCTGCCGCCAAAAATCCATTCAGCGTATGTAGTACGGTATCCCAAAAAGGAAACACAAGATAAAACTCTGCAATCTCTCCCAGAATCTCCGCCCCAAATATAAACAGCAGAACAATGATCTCCAGCGTTGTCGGCAGTTCAATCTTAAATGTCACCTGCACAAAACTCGGAATGATCAGCAATAACAATGTAAGAATACACAAAAATGCATTTTCATAGTTCTGATTTAAAATCTGGAGTACCAGCATCACGATCACAAGAATTCGTAAAATAAGATATACCATAAATGAACTTTTATGTTCCCTCAGCTCCATTCGAATTGCCTCCGCCATATGACGGAAATAACCGTTTTGTTTTTTCTCCTTCTTTTTTCCCATTCCCGATTCCTTTCTGATATTCTGTATTCTTTCAAACAGCACTGATCACGAATTGCTCTTTTTCTCGATAAATCTATATTTCCCCGGGCCAGCACCCGTTACTTTTTCAATCACTTTCGCTGCTTTCATAGCATTCATCACATTTGTTGCTTTAGATTTCGAACAATTCAGCCATTCCATAACATTTTTCTGTCCAAAAGAATTGTTTACTCCACTTTGTAAAAATACTTTGTTACTATTTTCAATAAATTTTTCTGTAATCTCTGCTTCTCTAAATAAAGGTAAATATTTTTCAAAATCATTGCTTACTTTTCCGTTATCATTGCTTACTTTTCCGTTATCATTGCTTACTTTTCTAAACATGGTAACCTTAAATCCATTACCAAATTCTTCAAATATCGGCTCTGGCAAATCATATTCTTTGCATCTGTTTATAATTCTTGGTATTCCTGTTCCCCATGCTTCTACGATATGCATATAATGAAATACCTCTGCAATTGCTTCATTTCTGCACGTAGATTTTCCTGATTTTGCGGTTTCAATGTCCAATCCTCCATAAAGCATCCCTGGTGATAGCACCTCGATTCTATCATCAAAAATACTCACTTGTATACAAGACTTATCTACATAGCTCCTGTGTACAACAGCATTTGCAATCATTTCTCTAACAGCAGATATCGGAAGTTCATAAGAATCACTTCTATATATTCCCCCAATTTCCGCCCCCATATTAATATGTCTCAAAACAAATTGATATGCTTCTTCTACCTGTTCATAAATTGGTCCACTAAACTCTTTTTGATCAATGAAAACATCTCTGATTATTCCCTTAAATAACGCACATTGAATTTTTGACGCTTTATTTTTATTATCCGTCATCAAGTCAAATGCATGTGTTGGATAAAGAGTTCTTCCTACTCTGCAAAGAATCCCAAAATCCTCCAGTTTCTCTATCGTAATATCTTTTACTGCATTCTTTTCTTCTGCTTTACAAGATAGAACTGCTATTTTTTTCATCTTTTCACAAAGCTTTAATGCCTGTTCTTCGTCAAATTCTTTCCCTATTTCTTGTAACGAATCATAAGAAATATTTTGGCCTTCCAATTCTAATTCTTTTAATTTTCTTTCATCTGCAGGTCTACTTGTTCCATTAATCCGAATAAAAGCCGTAGTTTCTTTTCCTCTCTTTGCAATATAATATGGTCTGAACTTTCCCGGAACAATATCTATTACAAGTATCGTCTTTTCTTCTATTGTCTGGATCGAAATATCTGGTTCAATCTGCGGTGTACATGCATCTGAAATCATATTAGAAATAGAATCTGACAATTTAAATGGGCTTTGCTCACCAATTCCATAAACATTCCCTGTTTCATCCTCAATTCCTAATATAACTTTTCCACCTGTACTATTCGAAAATGCAATAATATCTTTTAAAAATTTTTCATGATTACCCGGGATTTTTCTTTTAAATTCAATGTTCTTTCCTTCACCAAAATACTTTTTATCAACCATATACCAACCTGCTTTCTACTATAAAATCCATTTTACACTCTTTAACAGGAACAAAGCAATTCCAAAACCATTCTTTTTATGAATTACACCTTGCATTTTTCTTCTATTTTCACTAAACTGAATGAAAATCATGACTACAAAGGAGAATCTCATGCAACACCCATTTCCCTATGAAATCATCTACAGCAACAGGAAATCTATCGCAATCCAGATTACGGCACAAGCCACCGTCCGCGTCCGGGCTCCCAGAAACTGCCCCGGTTCTGCTATTGATGCCTTTCTCTGCGAAAAACAGAACTGGATCTTGAAACATCTGGATTCTGCATCTGCCCGACTCAAAGAAGCCGCCGACAGACCTCAGATCTCTGATGATGATCGAAAACGATATATCGCTCTTGCACGGGACATCTTTACACGCAAAACAGAATATTATGCCCGTATTATGGGCGTCACCTACGGCCGTATCTCGATCCGGGAACAAAAGACCCGCTGGGGAAGCTGCTCCAGCATTGAAAATTTAAACTATAACTGGCACCTGATCTTTGCACCGGAAGAAGTCGTGGACTACATCATCGTACATGAACTGGCTCACCGTCTGGAAATGAACCACTCCAAAGCATTTTACCGTATTGTAGAATCCGTTCTTCCTGATTATCAAAAAGCCCAAAAGTGGCTGAGAGAAAATGGACGAAATTTATGATCTCCCTACATCTGCTTCCTCACCACCCGGTATTCATCTCCCATCTGATAATATGGGCATTCCCGGAAATCTCCCTGCACGAACCTCACCATCTCATCTTCGTCCAGGTCCTGCATGCAAACATAGCACTCATACTCATCATCGTATTCATAATTCATACAGCTTTCGCAATTTGCCGCTGTTTTTCTTCCACGCATCTTATCACTCTCCCAACTCTTTTAACACCTGATATACATAAGAAACCGGAAGGCCCACTACATTAAAATAGTCTCCCTCGATCTTCTCAATAAAAGCAGAAAATTTTCCCTGTATTCCATATGCTCCTGCTTTGTCCATCGGTTCTTTGCTCTCCACATATTTTTCAATTTCTTCTGTACTCATTGGATTGACATACACTTTTGTCTCCACCGCATGACTGATCGCCGATTTCTCTCCGTTTTCATCAAAGTTAAGGAACGCAACACCTGTATATACCTGATGCACATCCCCCTGTAGTGACCGGATCATGTCAAAGGCTTCCTGTTCATCCTTTGGTTTTCCCAGAATTTGTTCTTTATGAACAACGACCGTATCCGCACCGATCACGATCACATTCTCTGCCTGGATCTCGGACGCCACATTTTCCGCTTTCATCAGCGCCAGTTCTTTTACGATCTCCTTTGGAACTGTACTTGTGTAAATCTCTTCCTTCTCGCTGATGCGTACTTCAAACGGGACTCCGATCTGTGATAACAACTCTTTTCGTCTCGGGGAACCGGATCCTAAAATTATTTTTTTCATACTCAAAACTCCTTGTTGTATTTTGTTGTTGATGATAACACTTTTCTGTCTGTTATGGTAGACTTTCCGTAAGAAAATATCGTATGATAAAAACAACTATTTTCGAAAAGGAGAACCACCATTTATGATTCAAATCATCATTTCACCTGCAAAAAAAATGAATATATGCGAAGAATTTCCATGCACTGCCACCACACCGGTTTTTGCAGAACAAACAGCCCTTTTATATCAGTCGCTAAAACAGATGTCATTTGAAGAATTGCAAACACTTTGGAAATGCAGTGAGAAACTGGCTCTTCAAAATGAACAGAGACTGCGTGAATTTACACCGGATGACGCTGTAACTCCCGCCGTTCTCGCCTATGAAGGGATCCAATACCAGTATCTCGCACCGGGAATTTTTTCTGACTCCCAGTGGGACTACGTAAACCGACACCTGAATATTCTCTCTGGGTTTTACGGAATCCTGCGTCCATCCGATGCTGTCATCCCCTATCGCCTGGAAATGCAGACAAAATTACAGACGGATTTCGGCAGCGATCTGTATCAATTCTGGAACGACCGATTATACCAGACCCTGCACAGTCAATTTGAAGACAATACCCCAAAAGAGCTCATCAATCTCGCTTCCGCAGAATACAGCAAAGCAGTACTTCCTTATCTGACAGAAGACGTACACTGCGTCACCTGCGTTTTCGGAGAATTCGTTCAGGGAAAAGTAAAAGTGAAAGCCACGCTTGCAAAAATGGCGCGGGGAGAAATGGTCCGCTGGATGGCCGAACATCAGATTCAGACTGCGAAAGATTTAAAACAATTTACAGGACTCGGATTTGCTTTTGAAGAGTCTCTTTCTTCCGGGACAGAGTATGTGTTCCTGAAAAAGGATGTCTGCCCGGAAGATTAGGCCCTTCCTATTCTGTCTTCATTTCCCGGATCTCTCCGCACGCGATCATAGCGCCGGAGTTTCCGGAAGGCTGGGTTGTCATATCGTCTGGATCAGCATGTATGATAACCGATCTTCCGATCACATCCTCAGGATGAAACCGATCTGTGTAAAAAATCAGAAATGCATTTCCGTCATTTGACAGAAGCGGGGGCATATCCCCTGCATGCCGCGGATGCATGGTATTTGCCGGATTATAGTGTCCGTCCGCCTGCGCAAATGGTTTTGCTTTTGTTCCCTGACAACCTCCCTCATGAATATGAAATCCATGAAAAGCATTTCCACCGGGCAGATTCCTGATATCAGCTGCCACGATCGTTCCATTGTGAACTCCGAAAAAATATACCATTCCCTGAATTTCCGGATATTCAGGACTTCCTTTCATTTGTGCAGCAGCATCCGGAATGGTCTGTATCTCTGCAAACATCTTACCACCTCCCGGATTACCATATGCAGTTTTTCAAAAAGTGTTATTCCTGATGTGCCCTCCAGGCTTCTTTTAAAAGCTCCGGCTCTTCTATCAGACGGAGTGCCCCTTTCGCCATGCATTCTGCCACATACAGCATCCCTTTCTGTCCAATGCTCATTCCGGACTGTGCAGCAGCGCTCCAGTGATGCAGCGGCGTTCCTTTGCACATAGTTGCTGCGCTGAGCATAACTGTCGGAACCGTATGACTGACTTCCGATACATCCGTTCCGATCGCCAGTAAAACAGGTTCATCCTCCAACGGCTCCAGTCCCCCAAAATACGTCCCGTCATTGACCAATCCTGCTTCTTTTGTGATCATTTCCGCAAACTGCAGTTCTTCTTTCGTATATTCAGGAAGTGCAGTCTCTGCCATTGCCTCATAAAAGACTTCTGCCAGCGGACGATTCACCTTCATCTCCTGATTGCTCGTCACAAGCTCGATCTCCACCCTCGTTCCGGTCATCAGCGCCGCCCCCTTCGCACAGTCATCCACTCGATTCGATGCATCCTCTGTTCTGGAACGTTTGGATGAGCGGATGAAATAATTCGTAGATGCAAAATCCGGTACAATGTTGGCTGGTCCGTCTGTATTTGTATAAGTATAATGAATCCGTACATCGTCTGCTACATGCTCTCTCAGGTAATTCACCCCTACATTCATCAGTTCTGCCGCATCCAGCGCACTTCTTCCCAGCTCCGGATGTTTGGAGGCATGGGCTTTGACTCCATAAAACTTATAATTTTTCATATCCTGCGCCTGCCAGATGTCATAACTGACCCGATTCCGGTCAAACGGATGCCAGGTGATCGCCGCATCCAGATCATCAAATACTCCTGCCTCATTCATCTGAATCTTTCCCAGGATGATCTCCTCAGCCGGACAACCATACACCCGGATGGTCCCCGGAAGATCTGATGTTTCCATCGCTTCTTTCAAGGCACAGGCAGCTCCGGCACACGCAGTTCCAAGAAGATTATGTCCACAGCCGTGTCCCGGTGTCTGCAGCGGCTGATGCGTACAGACCGGCTCCTGTCCAAGCCCCGGAAGCGCATCATACTCTGCCAGAAATCCAAGGATCGGTTTTCCGCTTCCCCACTCTGCAGCAAATGCAGTATCAAGGCCTGCTATCCCCTTTGTGACCTGAAACCCGTTCTTCTCCAGATACTCTGCAAGGCAGGCACAGGAGATCACTTCCTCTTTCGAAAGTTCCGGATGCCGGAAAATAAAATCCGCAGTCTCGATCAGTTCCTGTGTATGCGTTTGTATCCATCTGTGAATATGCTCTGTTGTATTCATATGACAGACTCCCTTCCGATGATTTTTATCCATCATACCACATTCCGACAATTTCTACATCTGCAGTTCCCGGATTGGCTCAAACTTTAACACAAACTCCAGCTCTTCTTTCAGGTTCTCCCGCTTTCTCAGAAAATCCATACAGTATGCAGTCTGAGATTCTCCCCGAAAATCAGCATAAGATTCTTCTTGTACCAGAATTTCCACATCCGGTTGCAGACAGGAAATATGAAGACAGGCAGCCCGTCCTTTCAGCAAGATTTCTCCGTCCCGGATCTTTGGGCGCATTTTGCTGATAAATCTCTCCCGGATCTCCCCGGAGGATGTAGCAAACTCAAAATACTCCTGCAGCCGAATCTCTGATCTCCGTTTTAAAACCACAGCCTTTCTTGTGTACTGCTTTAACGAGACACAGTCATATGCATCCGTCAGATCCAGAGAAACCATATCCTGTGTTTCATCCATCTGCACTGTCTGTACTTTCGCCCTTCTGCCCTTTCCTTCTGCCTGCTCTGTTCCATCGATCATAGGAACAGAATGACCTCGTGCTGCATTTACCAGATAAGAATATCTCTGTTCGCCAAAATAGTCTTTTGTATAAAGTCCCCGTCCCAACTCACATAAAAAAGTTTCCTCATTCAACATCAGGATAAAACTTCCCAGGTCATTGTGGTTATGTGGTTCTGCGTTTGTCCCTCCTTTGATCACAAAAGAACGGGAGCCCTCCGTCGTATTCTGGCAGGAAATCAGCCACTGTGTATCCTCAAAAAATTCCGAACGTTCTGCAAATTCCGGCGCATTCCATTCATACGTCCAGAATATATCCCGCAGAGCAGGCAGTTTTTCCATATTTTCCCATTCTGGTACCGAGCATAATGTAGGCGCCGGCATATCGGGATATTGCGCCTTAAGATATGCCAAAAGCGCTCTGTTTATGCTGCAGTGATCCTCGCAGTCTGAGAAATTGATGCAATGATCTTGAAACACGTACGCCCTGGACGGAAAATATGCCATTCTTTTCACTTTTTCATCTGCAAACAGATTGAGCCTTCCGCCGGTTCGTTCTTTCAGAAGATCGGCAAACATACAAAAATTGGAAAATCCAAAATCCCAGTATTCCACTCCCTCTCTTCCGATCCCATCTTCGCCGTAGCTTCCCACGAATACATCCAAATCCGAAATCACCCGCTGTATCACCGGCGCCAGAAGTTCCGGCTCGTCCATCAGATACAAGGCAGCGATTCCAATGGATGCGCCGCACACTGCAGACCAGTTGCTGACATCTGTCTCAAATCCATGGAGACTGTTAAAGGTCAGATACTGGGAAAATACCCGGTCTGCAATCTCCGATACCACTCTGTCCCGTACATTCTCCGCAATGCTCTCCCCCGCAGCTCGCAAAGTCTCTGCCAGTTCTTTTGCGGTCTCACATGCAAAAAGATCCAGCCTGTGACGATGTGGATACGGATATGGCACGATTTTTCCATTTTGAATCGAAACCTGCTCCTGTGACGGAAGATACGTCAGGGAAGTACCTCCCAGATGTGCCGGAAGACACCAGGTATATTCATTACAGATCTCCCAGATCACATCCTGCAGTTCCTCATAATATTTCACATCCTGATAAAAATATCCGCACAGGGTCAGCAGCTTCATCCGTTCCCGCCGCGCAAAATAAACGCCTTCATACTCCTGACGTTTTCCTTCTGTATCAAACTGCCTGTACAGACGATATGTTAACGCATTTAAGGGAAGCGGATGTTCTGCCGCTTCCCTTAACCGTTCACACTGACGGGGATGTGCTGCAAGAAACTGCTCCACTTTCCCACGCTCTTTTAATATCGAAAATGTACCGTCTGCCAGATGTCCTTCTTCTTTTCCAAGCAGCAATGCCTGCCGTATTTCCAACAGATTTGGAATTTTCATTTTTGTTCCTCCTACCAGATAAACAACTCTCTCCCCGTAATTTTCCAGATAGCTTCCAGAAAATAATAATCTCCGTAAATAATCGGAAACTCATGTTCCTCATCATGAAATGCCGCTGTACATTTTTCCAGCATATGATCTGCATTTTCATCCCAGTTGCAGCGTTTTTCTGCCAGTGTATACAGCAATTTAAATGCTGCATCTGCATACAGTCTTTTCTCGTGCTCCGGCACACATTTCTCGATTTCCAGCAATCCGCATGCTGCGATCGCAGCGGCAGTGGAATCTTCCAGAGTGCAGTCCTCTGGCTGTCTGAAGTCTACCGGGATGCATCCGCTTTCCGGAATGTTGGCAATAAAATAGTGTGCCACTGTTTTGGCTGCATTCAGGTACCGTTCATCTTTCGTATGCAGATAGCTGAGAACAAATCCATAAATCGCCCACGCCTGTCCTCTTGTCCAGGAAGAGCCTTCCGCGTAGCCCTGCCCTCCAAGAGATCCTCGCATCTCTCCAGTCTGCGGATCTATGGACACGATATGGTTCACAGAACCATCCTGACGGATGAAATTTTTCAGCGCCATATCTGCATGTGCGACTGCCAGGTGGAAATATCTCGGATCGTCCAGTTCCTCTGCCGCCCAATACAGCAGCGGCAGATTCATCATACAGTCGATGATCGCCAGATCTGCCCTGTTCTTCCCGTTCTCATCGTTCCATGCCCGGAAATAATTTCCGGCCGGATTGAAGCGGCCTGCCAGATTTTCTGCTGCCAGAAGCCCTCTGTTTTTTGCTGCCGGATCCTTGGTAATACGGTAATCTGCTACTGCTGTCGGCAGCCAGCGGAATCCACTGTCGTGATCCATGGCTTCATAATTCAGAAATACGGCATCCAGTTTTTCTTCGTTTTCTCTGGCAATATTCTGATAAAAATCATCTTTGGTCGCATGATACATCTGCCACATCATGCCTCCCCAGAATCCGTTGGTCCACCAGTAAATATTCGTCTTACTCTGGTCATCAAACACCCCGTCTTTTGCCGTATAGGGGATTTTATGCTGGCTTCGCGCCGCACATGCCGCTACTTTTTTTATCATTTTCTGGGCCGTTTCCTCTGCCCATTCTTTTCGTTCCATATGCATATCCTCTTATTTTTTATATCCAAAATCCGGGATTTCTTCCCATCTCTGCCGGAAATAGTGCGCGGCAAGTTTTGGTCTTCTGTCTCTGGTGAACAGTCCCTTTTTGTTGCCATCTACACGCATCACTCCCTGAATGGTCGCAAAATCCGCAAAGTTCCACATCTGCTCTCCGATAATAAACGGACACTGATCCAAAACTGCATTCATGGCGCGATAATATTCCATCTGATATTCTTCTGTAAACATATTTGGAGTCGCGCTGTGCAGCCCTGCAACCGTATCTGCTCCATATTCGGTAATCATCGCGGGTTTTCCCAGTTCGGCCCAATATTTCATCTCATACTCAAATGCTTCTTTGGAAATTTCCAAATTTCCTCCATATACATACCAGCCATAATACCGGTTGAAACAGATCACATCCATAGCCGGAGCTACCAGATCCCGAATATAATCATTCTGACAGATCACCAGGGTAACCGGACGGTCCTGTGGGTCGCAGGCATGTGCCAGATCATACAGCGGCTTGAAATAGTCATAAGATGCCTGCGGCTGTTTTTCTGTATCCGGCTCATTTGCAATGGACCACATCACCACACACGGATGATTCTTATCTCTGGCAATCATATCCCGAATCACATCTTCGTGATGTTCTTTTGTCCGAAATTTTGCAAATCCTTCCGTATCATCCCATCCAAAGTTCAATCCCACGGCCGGAGTCTCATCGATCACAACAATTCCTTCTCTGTCACAGAGATTCATCATTTCCTCTGAATATGGATAATGGGACGTCCGGAAGGAATTGGCATGCAGCCAGTTCATCAGCGAAAGATCTTTTACATTCAGCGCTTCATCCAGTCCTCTTCCATGTACGGCGCTGTCCTCATGCTTTCCAAATCCCTTGAAATAAAACGGTTTGTTGTTGATCAAAAATCTGGTGCCTTCCACACGGACGGTACGGATTCCGAAAGACTGTGTATAACTGTCCTCTCCAAATGTCACACATGCCTGATACAGATATGCATTTCCCGGCTCCCACAGATGCGCATCCGGAATCCGAAGGGTTCCTTCTGGTTCAAAACCTTCGCATACTTTCTGTCCTGCTTCGTCGTAGATTTCCACGTGCAGATCTCCGCTTCCTTCACAGTCGATCTGATATTGTACGATTCCGTCCGTTCCTTCGATATCCGGCACAATGGTGATATCTTTGATGTAATTCCACGGAGTTGTATATAATTTCACCGGTCTGTGGATTCCTGCATAGTTAAAGAAATCAAAGTTCGGCAGATTCTGCGGTCTGGCTTTCATATTTCTGACACTTTCAATGTCCGGAAGATCACTTCCAAAGAATGCGGCGCCCGCCTCATTTCCGATCGGAAGCGTTCCGTAGTTGACCCGATTGTCTACTGCCACACACAACAGATTCTCTTCTTCCAGATATGGATTGATCTCCACCTCAAATGGAAGAAATCCGCCTTTATGGGTGCAGATCAGCGTTCCGTTCAAATAGACCCGGGCAGCCTGTGTCACAGACCCAAAGCGCAGTACAACACGTTCCTTTTTCAACATGACCGGAATTTCCAGCTTTTTCTGATACACTGCCCATCCATAATGGTCACGGAACTGTGTTCCTTCTTTCTGGTCATTGTAAGATGCCGGAACTGCAATATGTTCCGGGTGCTCAAATGGAACCTTCGTCCACTTTTCCTTAAACCCTTCTGCCTGGGCAAGCTGAAATTCCCAGATCCCGGAAAGATCAATCAATGCCCGGGAAACATTCATTTCAGGATATAACATCTTCTTTTCCTCCTATGCTGTCTGTAAATGATATTCTTTAAAAATCATCTGAAAAATTTTCGAATTTAAATATGCTGCCAAGCCAATCCCGATCACCAGAACCGGCGCCATTACAAATAATCCGATGGCCAGTATCGCCGCTGTGATTACCAGCATAAAGATCGTCCATCCGATATTCTTCAGCGCCATCACAAATGCCATCACTGCCAGATGTTTCAGATCGGTATCGCATTTTGCAAGCAGCGGAAAGAAATAAGTCACTGTCAGCAAATATACCAGTGTGAGGATCCCGAAAATTGTCAGAAGCACCACGCTGACCCTTGTTTCCATATGATAATAAAAATACAGATCAGAGGCCAGGAAAATACCAAGCAATGCGATCACGATCCATGCAATGGTACTTTGTTTCCAGTTTTCTTTAAATGCACGGAAAAAAGAAGAAACGATATAGCCTTCTTTATTTTCTGCCATTTTTAACGTTACGCTGTAAAGCGCTGTTGTCGATGCTCCGATCGTAACCACCGGAATGCAGCAGATCAGCCACAGCCCCGTCAAGATCATCATATCCACCAGTTTTCCAAGAAAATTCCAGACCGGATTTTCCAGATTAAAAAGCTTTGACATATCTACACCTCATTCTTTCCTGATTCACCGGACACTGTTTTGGATCAGCACTTCTGTCTCTTCCAGATGTCCGCTGCTTTTCATCACGCAAAAATAATAATCTTCTCCCATATTCCAGAACGTATTCCCCTTGAGAGGGATCGTTTCTTTGATTCCGCCAAGTTCCTGATAATAATTCACCACGTTTTCGGGTGCGATCAGAACATCCAGGCCGCCCGCAAAATATTCTGTCGTAATCTTCTCGGCGCCTCCGGTCACTGCATTCGTTCTCAGATTTTCCGGATCCAGTTCTACCGAGTCATCCAGCAGGATCTCTTCGGTCTCTTTCCCAAGGATCTTCGCAGTGTCTTCGACAATCTCATCCTTCTGTCCGGAATCCAGATACTGATTCACAACGTAGATCGTATAAGGATCCGACTGTTTTCCCTGAACTACCGCACTGATAACATAAACAGCAGCTGCCGCGATCAGTAAAATGATCGCAGCATGCCATTTGTAATACGTCCAGTAATATTCTGCTTTTTGTTTCAGATTTCCTTTTGGCTTCATCGCTGTTGTTTTCTATCCTTTCAGTCCGGTCGATGCCACACCTTCTACGAAATACTTCTGCAGACAGAGGAAGATGATCAGTACCGGAATCAATGTAATGATGGAACCTGCCATGATCAGGCCGTACTCTGCCGAGAACTGTCCGATGAACATTTTGAGTCCCAGCTGAATGGTTTTCTTTGTTTCTGTTTTTAAATAGATCAATGGTCCAAGGTAATCATTCCATGTATTTACAAATGTAAAGATGGTCAATGTGGACAATGCCGGTTTGGACAGCGGCAGCATGATGGATGCGTAGATCCGATATTCACTCATTCCATCGATTCTCGCCGCTTCACAAAGGGAATCCGGGATTCCTTCATAAAACTGTTTCATCATAAACACACCAAATGCGGAGAATGCCTGCGGGCAGATCATCGCCAGCAATTTGTCATTCAGTCCCATTCCACGCATCATGATGAACTGCGGCACCATGTATACCTGCCATGGCATTGCAATGGTTGCAATATAAGCAAGGAACAGTGCATTTTTATGTTTGAACTCCAGTTTTGCAAATGCATATGCCGCAAAGCTGCTGGTCAAAAGCTGTAAAAATGTTACGACAATGGTTAAGAATACGGTATTGCCAATAAAGTTCATCAACGGAATCTTTGTCCAGATTTCCTTGTAGTTATCCCATCTCGGAACATCCGGGATGAACTGAAACGGTGTGATTTTAAATACTTCGGTGTTACTTTTGATCGACGCGGACAACATCCACAAAAAAGGAATGATCATCAGCGCTGTTATAATGATCAACACGAGATACAGGAATACTTTTCCTATGGCTCGGTTGCGTTTCATTGATGCTGTATGCATACGTGTTCCTCCTTCTTATTCATCCGCATATTTTTTCTGTCCCCGGAACTGGATCAATGTAATGATCAGAACCATTGCAAACAGAACCATGGCGATCGCACTGGAATATCCAAGATCCCATTCAATAAACGCTTTCTGATAAATATAGTAAACAAGTACTGTGGAGGACGTTCCCAGTTTTCCGTCGCCGCCTCCGGCCAGCATAATTGCAATATCGTATACCTTGAAGCAGTTGATCGTCAGCATGACTGTTACGAAAAATGTAGTGGAACGTAACTGCGGCCAGGTTACATATCTGAATTTCTGCCAGGTATTGGCGCCGTCAAGCCCCGCCGCCTCATACAGTTCTGCCGAGATCCCCTGCAGTCCCGCAAGATAAATCACCATGTAATATCCCATATACTTCCATACACTGAACAAGATCAAGGTCACAAGGATCAGATCGCCTCCGAACCAGTTCGGAAGATTTTCCACATGGAAGATATAATATAAGATCGCATTGACAGGACCTTTGCTCGGATGAAAAATCATACTCCACACAGCGGTGATCGCAACCAGGGAAGCCACGTACGGGAAGAACGATACCGTTCTGAAAAATCCCCGGAATTTGATCTTCTGATTCAGGACGATCGCCAGACCTAAGGACGCGATCATCGTAAGCGGTACAGTTCCGATACAATAAATGATGGTATTTTTCAGGGATGCTTTGAAAATACTGTCACCGAGCAGCCGTTTAAAATTGCTCAGACCGGCAAATTCAATGGCATTATTTCCATCCCAGTGCAGAAATCCAAGAGCAAATGCACAAATGATCGGGATCATAGTAAATACTGCAAACCCGATGAAGTTCGGGGCAATAAATGAATATGCTGTCAGCATTCGTTTCCGCTCACGCATTTTTCTGCTTTTCTTTAAATCTACAACACTATTTTCCATAATTGTTCTGCTGCAGCTCCTTTCTGTTTCATAAACAAAGCCGACAGTTTATGTTGTTTCCACCGCCGGCCTTGTATCCTCTTATTTATTTACGATTGCTCCGATTTCCTCATTCATCTTCTTGATTCCGTCATCTACAGAAATATCTCCGTTCATGATATCTTTGTGATATGTATCAAGAATCGTATTGATTTCAGAAATGTGCTCGTCATATGGTGCTTCCAGATAAACTTTTACTGTCTTTAAGGCTTCTTTGGATGCTTCATCACTTGGGAATCCTTCCAGGCTTGTAATGATATCTACAACGCTGTCGCTCATGATTGCCGGGAATGTACCTGTTTTTGCTACCACTTCCGCGCCTTCTTCGCTTCCTGCAAATTTAATGAAATCCCATGCTGCATCTTTGTTTTTAGAAGAAGTTGGAATTGCAAGACCTGTAACCTGTCCAAGTGTTGTACCAGCTTCTACTCCGTCCGGATGTGGATATTTCGCAAGTCCCCAGTTTCCAACCAGTTCTTTGTCATATTCGCCACTGTTCAGACTGGACATCAATGTTGTGATATACCAGCTTCCCATGTTCATAGTTGCTGTATTTCCTTCTGAAAATGCTGCGGAATAATGAAGCTGTGAAGCATTTGTGTCTACATAGGAACGGCAGATTCCGTCTTCTTCCTGCTTTTTCACCATGTCATAGTATTCTTTGGTGAAATCATAAGTACCGTCTGTTACAGAATGTTCTCCATCCAGTACTCCGAATAACTGTACGGCGCTTCTCCATGTATGATAGTGAGATCCGTAAATCTGCTCGTCTCCGAATCCTGTCTTTGCAACAGAACGTGCAAGTTCATCATATTCTTTCACGGTCATATCATTTGTCGGATAATCAACTCCTGCTTCATCAAAGATATCCTTGTTGTAATATAAGAGCCAGAAGTCGCTTCTCCAAGGCATTTCATAAAGTTCACCGTCAACGGTCAGCTGTTCAGCCATTCCATTATACAGGGACAGATCCACACCGTCTGCTTCCGCACGTTCGCTCAATGGCTCTAACACGCCTTTGGAGATCAACGTTGCATATCCCGGAACATCTTTCATGGTTACAATATCAAAGTCGGATCCGGATCCGGATAACTCGGTAGAAAGAACGGTGTTGTAATCTGCAGATCCAAGGTCTGTCATCTCAATTCTGACATCCGGATGTTTTTCTGTATAAGCATCTGCTACTGCCTGCCAGTATGTAGCTGTTTTCAGATCCCAGCATGCCCATTTCAAAACAGTCTCTGCATCTTCTGATCCGCTGGAATTGGAACTTCCTGCAGCGGCATCTGTCTTTTCTTCTTTTGTTTCCTCTTTTTTCGTTTCCTTCTTCTCTTCCGTATCACCGCTGTTTCCGCCGCAGCCTGCCAGAAGGCCAACTGCCATGGCCGTCACCATCATGATACTTACCACTTTTTTCTTCATACTTTTTCAACCTCCTCGTTTTTCCCAAACGGTTTCCGTTCTTGTTGGGATTATTATATGAAAATCTCTCAAAAATCTCCATGGACACACTTATGATTTCCTGTAATTTTTTTAGAAACTTTTTATACTTTTTTTCTTCTCTTTTTATTGGTTTAAAAACTTGTCAAATTCTATGAAAACATGTATTTTTTTAATATTCTTTGAATTTTTTCCATTCTCTTTATTCTGATATGGTATACTATCTTGGCAGAGTTTTACACACATTATTATAGAAGAAATCTTACGAAAGGATAGAGAACCCACTATGAAACGGTCATTTTTTAAATCAGTAAAAGGACAGCTGCTTCTGATCACAACAGCCATCATGCTTCTGATCGGTATCGGAACTTCTATCCTGGGATATATCATGTTTTCCAAAAATCTGAAAAGCAATCAGGTACATGCTGCTCAAAGCAATCTGCAGTTTCTGAAATCAGAAATTGACACCCACATTTCTGATATTATGGATCTATCCATGCGCAGCCGCACAAACAGCAACATCATGTGTTTTATCACCACTTCTCCGGAAGCTCCTTCCTATAATACGATCACAAATCACGCTTCCCAGTGGCTCAAAGAAGAATATCTAAGCAGTTCCGCCAGCGCATACATTGACCGTATCGTGATCGCCAACACAAGCAGAAATGACTTTTTACAGATCACCCCGACCGTCTACTCCACCGGAAAGTCGATGATTGATATTATCACCGGACTTCCTTATTATGAAACATTGATCAACAGTCCAAATTATACATTTGACATTGGCGTCCAGACAGATCCTTTTTTACGCGCCAAAATGCCAATGCTTCCTGTGATTCGTCCGATCTACAGCGCTTATGACAGTTCAATCATCGGATTTTCCTACATTCAGATTTCTTTTAAGCTGTTTACCGAAACATTGCAGGATTATGCAAGACAGGAAGATACCGTGGTCTATCTGACCCTTGGAGATACGCTGTATGAGATTACCTCAAAAGAAGTAGCTTCCACCACTTCCATCGAACCGGACTTTTTCAAAGATCATGCAAAGCAGGTGCAGCCTTTGACTGTCAACGGAAAGAAGTGTTCTTTTGTCACTGCACCTTTAATCAGTGACAATTGTTACCTCAGCCTCCCCATTGCTTCACAGCCTTTTTATGACCATCTGAAAAACTATCTGGTCATGCTGTTTCTGATCTTCTGTGCCATTCTTCTGGTCGGATTTTTACTGCTTTTAAGTCTGAACCGTACTGTCACTGCGCCGGTCCTGCATCTTCAGGAAAAGATCCAGGCGGTTTCCGGTGAGGATTTTCATCCTGACCCTTCAATCGAATGGGAAAATGAATTTGGAGATATCGGACGGGCGTTGAACCAGATGGGAACGGATATCCAGACCTTGATGAAGCAAAAGATCGATTTTGAAAAACAAAAGAAGGATTACGAATATCAGGTACTCCAAAGCCAGATCAACCCACACTTTCTCTACAACACGTTAAACTCCATCAAATGGATGGCAACGATCCAGCACGCACCGGGAATTGCAGAAATGACGACCTCTCTGGCCCATCTTTTGAAAAGCATTGCAAAAGGAACCACAACCATCGTATCTCTTCAGGATGAAATCCACCTGCTGGACGATTACTTCACCATCCAGAAATATCGGTACGGAGGCGCGATCACTCTGGATTATGAGATCGAAGATCCTTCTCTTTTGCATATTCAGATTTTGCGCTTCACCTTGCAGCCAATCGTAGAAAATGCAATTTTTCATGGAATTGAGCCAAAAGGATGCGCCGGGAAGATCCAGATCCATATCTTTCGCAATCCGTGTGCGGTTCAGATCGATGTAACCGATGACGGTGTCGGCATGGACGCGGAGACGATCCAACAGGTTTTAACAGAAGAGACCAGCGGAAAATCTCAGTTCTTCCGACAGATCGGCATTGCAAGCGTAAACCGGCGGATCCAGTATAATTTTGGAGAACAATATGGACTCTCCATTACAAGTGAACCTGGTAAATTTACAACCATGAACATTCTTTTACCAGAATTACATTTTCAAGAACAGGAGGAAACTCAATATGATAAAACTATTGATCGCTGATGATGAACCCCTGGTACAGATTGGATTAAATTCCATGCTGGACTGGGCAAGTCTTGACATTGAGGTGTGCGGCATTGCCTCAAATGGAGATGCCGCCTATGAACTGATCCGGCAGCATCATCCGGAAATCGTGATCACAGATATCCAGATGCCCTGCTCTTCCGGACTGGATCTGGTCAAACGCTGCCGGAAAGAATTCGGAGATCTGCCGGTTTTTATCATCCTGACAAGCCACGAAAATTTCAATTATGCCAAAGAAGCCATTTCCTGTCGGGTCATTGATTATCTCGTCAAGATCGATCTGTCCCCGGAAACACTGACCGAATCCATCGACCGGGCGCTGAAACAGGTTGCTTCCATCCGGAAACGCCAGGAACCTTCCATGCGCCAGACAGACCGGATCTCTGATGTTTCAATCATGCAGGAACGTTTCTTCATCCGACTGTTAAATAATCTGTTCGAAAATGAGACGCAATATCTCACACAGGCCAAAGAACTGAACCTGTCTTTCCCTTATGCCGGATATGCGGCAGCTCATCTGGAAATGCAGCTTCCCGGTTCTTCCGGCACCAGACTGTCTCAGGAACAACTCCTGAAGCTCTATAACAGCACTCTCCATATGTTTCAGGAACTGCTTGGAAAGTATCTGCCCTGCCGGGTCATCCCACTGGATACCAGACGGCTGGCTGCCATCTTTTATATCCAGGAAGAAAATATTTCCACATGGAAAGATCATTTATCCACAGCCCTGCATCAGGCATTCGACATGCTTTTTAACTACTACAGCGTAAAAGTACTTGCCGGGATCGGGCGCCTTGTCTCCACTCCGATGGAACTTTCCGTATCCTATAATGATGCAAGACAGCTCTCCGGTTCGGTTTCGGAGACGGATTCCTTCTTGTACTGGGATTCCATGCCAAACTCTACAAGGCTTCGAAATGTATTCAATCTTTCGCTGTTCCGTAAAGAAATCGCAGAGGCTTTCGAAACATTGGATGAAACGGCATTGCACAGCGTATTTTCCAATATCTGCTCTCTGCTCTCTGCAGATCAGGTTCATTATTCCCAGGCGTTGGATGCAGCAAGCAGTATTCTGCATTTTACCATCACCCTGCTGCCGGAAGGTATGGAGATTGCCTCTTCCATCTTTTCCGACCAGCCGGACACCTACTGCTCCCTGTACCGACAGAAAACTGTGCCTTCCATCCTGCTCTGGCTCAGACAGCTGGAAGAAGGGCTCTGCCGGGAACTGCCCGCCTGCCGCAACACACAGAAAAATTATCTGGTGGAACATGCTAAACAATATATCCGGGAACACCTGGATGAACGCATCGTTCTCCAAGATATTGCGGACACCTTCAATGTCAGCCCGAATTATCTGAGCCAGCTTTTCAAAAAATTTGAAAACATCGGGATCAGCGAATATATATCCACTCTAAAGATCCAGAAATCTCAGGAACTTTTAAAGGATGGAAATCTGAAGATTTATGAGATCGCCGATCAGCTCGGATTTGAAAGCGCTTTTTATTTCAGTAAAGTTTTCAAAAAAGTGACCGGCGTCTCTCCAAAAGATTTCCGGAATACGTAGTCCCTATACCGTCTGTTTCCTCTCTTCCCGGAAGCAGACAGTATGATTTTTCTGCTCTACATACAAAATACTGTCCCGAAACAAAACCTTCAGAGAAAATGGCAGTGCTTCCGGAATATGCGGTTCCCATCGATATCCCTTTGTCTCCTGTTCTGTCAGATGGATTCCCGCGATGTCTTCGATCAAAATACTGATCGGCGCACACGCCCACGGATGACAAAGACTGGTATTCCATTTTTGCTCTTTTCCCCAGGCTTCAAAACAAGTGGTGGCGCCCTCACGCAGCATATTCATCCAGCCATGCTCGCTTTCATTGACAAGAAGCTTGTAAACAGCCTCGTAGTCTCCGGTACCTGCCAGAGCTTTTAACAGGAAATAACTGAGCATCACTCCACAGGAAAGTCCTTTCTTCTCCAGGTATGCTGCCACCTGTGTCTTCGCGCCTTCTGGTACCAGATCAAAATATAAGGCATATACATTGGAGTGCAATGCGCAGTGAGAACTGATTTCACTGTCTGCAAACAATCCCACATCCGGTCTGTAAAATACGTTCTGATAGATTTTCTGTCTTTCTCTCCAGTCAAATGTTTCCGAGATCTCAAGGATTCGCTCCATCCGCCCCAGTGTTTTCATAGCTCCGATATACAGTGCATTGATCACATTATGACAGCCTGCTGCCACAATCGGACGGCTCAGTTCAAAATCATAGCCGTCCCTTAGATTTTCCGGCCAGTCTACCAGATTCCATTTTTCTGCTACCTGTTCCAGCAGACCATCGGCCCGCTCATATTTTGCAAAATACAGAAGGAGCTTTTTTGACACCGGATAATACTGCTCCAAAAACGCCCGATCCCCTGTAAACAGATAATCCTCCATAAGCAATTCACCAAAGAGCAGGGAAAAGTCTGCAATCTCCTGCATCAGACTTCCCGGCGCCACTGCCATCATTCCCGGACAGATGTTTGTACTTTCCGCAAACTGAGCAATACATTTTCGCAAAAGCTCTGTACTTCCTGAAAGCCACACCTGTGCCCGGGACGCCACAACTGCATCTCCCAGATACTGACCTTTTTCCCTCGTAGGACAATCCAGATACCCCTCCTGCACTCCATATTTGATCGTATTTTTGCAAAGCGAAAAAATCTGTTCGATCTTTGCCTGTTCCGCATCCAGTGTACATGCACTTTCATCCAACGGATAATGCTGTACCCGAATCCTGCAGTCAAGGATCTCTACGCCTTCTTCTCCAATCAGTTCTATATATCGAAAACCCTTATAGTCGTATGGCTCATAGCTGCTGACTCCTTCCTTTAATGTCCAGACTTCCCGATATGTGCAGTTGCATCTCATCTCATAACGCACCGCCCCGGTCTCTGTCAGTTCTTCTCCACACAGGATCTGCACCTGCCTGCCTTCTGCTCCCTTTGCAGTCACAAATACTTTGCCTGCTGCTTCCTGTCCCAGGTCGATCTGCCAATGATTCTTAGAAATCTTCTGAACCTGTCTGGGCTTCTTTTCGTAAATGGACAATACTTTTGTTGGCTGTAAGAACACCCGGTGATCATACTGCAGTGCCGGTACCATCCGCTGCCATCCCTCATCCGGATACTCTGGATGATTCCAGGCTTTTTCCCATTTTCTGCTGTCAAAATCCTCCAAAAACTGCGTCTCATACCCCGTCGTATTTCCGGACCAGGCATCCGATATCCGATACTTCCAGTTCAACGGCATCTCTTGCTCTTGTGCATCTTTTCCCAAATGCAGATCCGCTGCTACTCCAAACCGATGATCCCCACTGTTCCACACCCGGTTAAGCAGCCCCTGATAATAAAGATGTACGGCAATGACATTGTTTCCCGGTATCAGAAGATCGGTCAAATCAAATTCATTGTAATAATAATGCTCTGGATATGCCGGCGCCGGACCCTGGCCGAGAAACGTTCCGTTGACATATAATTGATACTGATCATCTGCCGTAATCCGCAGAAGCGCCCGCTCTTCACCTCCGTATGAAAAATCTGCACGCGCCAGCACGTGCAGATTTTTTACAGAGTTTTGCTTTTCCAAAATTTTCGCCTCAGACTGCCCATCTTGTTCTTTGTGGTATACCCGGATCGGCTCTTCCTCCTGGAACAGCGGAATTGTATACCATACTGGTTCAAATTTTTTCATGATTGCTTTCCCTCATTTTCTCTATAAATATGAAACCTCTGTAGAAATGGTCTGTTTTCCTTTTTTTATTTCATAAACCACCATCGGGATGGAAGTCTTTGGGTACAACAGATTGGTATTCGGATCCGGGATCAGAACTTCTCCCTTTCCGTCTCCTTTCACTTCACAATATCCCATTTCGTTTTTCACAACGGCTCTGTTCTCTTCTGTCTCCCGAACAAATGGTCTTCTGTCATCCGTTGAAAGTGCGAATCCGCAGTCGTAGGCTCTGCAGTCTTTGTCACTTTCAATTTCATGGATCCTGAGATGCCCTTTTTGCGTCGGCCGGATCGTAGTCTTCACCTGGATTCCTTCGATTGGGCTCCAGCGGCAGACGATGCCTTCCGGTCCGATTTCATAAGATGGTTCGATCGTATTTTTCACAAAGAAATATCCATACACCTCAAATGCCAGCATACTGTCCGGCGCATTCTCCGGCAGAGTTACATTGGACCGTGCAATGCTAAACGCAAACTTGCTGGAATATGCAAATTTGGAATATTTCTCAATCGTATGGCTGTGACCATCCGCCTCTGTTCTTCCCGGAACCAACGCCACCACCTGATCCTCTCCGCGCTGGATCAGCATATTGGCATGTTCCAGATACCGGAATTTCTCCAGCTTTGGAAGCGGCGCTGCCTCAACACTCCAAAATGCATGATCTTTTGGAAGCGCCAGGAATAAGAATGCTTTCATCGCCCAATAAGGGGAGCCCGGTGCATTATAACTCTCTGACATCTGCAGATTCGGATATCCATACCCGATGGAAAGAATCCCTGCATTGTCAAAAATTGGAAGGTTCAGCCATTGTACCAGATGACGCGCAATCAGCCCTTTTAAGACCTGAAGAGGAAACACTTCAATTCCACCCACAACACAGGCTGAAAAATACGCAATCTGGGCGAAACGATATGTCATGGAACGCCCATAGGCAAAAGAAGCTCCGTCTTCTGCAAACCAGTAAATATAGTCTTTTCCGAATTCCATTGCACGTTCACGATATCGCTGACAACGCTCCGGATCTTCCTCGTTCATATACATAGCATACACAATCCCGTAGGTCAGCATTACAAATGGATTGTAATAGTCTTTATCCCCGCCGTTTCCATCGTGATACCAGCCTCCGGCATCATAATAGGCATCGATCAGTTCCAGGCCTTCCTGTAATCTCTTCTTATCGTAATCACGGCCGACTTTATACATTGCCACATTGGTGATGATACTGAAAAACTGCCAGTTGCAGGCACAGCATTCATGACGGTTGATCTCCCAGAGCCATTCGATCAGATTGTCTTTTTCTGTATCACTTAACGGATCCCACAGTTTTTCCGGGCAGAACAAAAGCCCAAACGCAATGGCTGCCATTTCACAGAATTTCTGATCATAGTCCCTGCATGGATTCCAGTATTCCGGATTCTCAGGATCCGTACCCGCTGCCAGACCCTTTCTGTAAAACGCCTCAAATTCCGGCTCACTTCCCCCTCCTGCCCAAAACGGGATCAATCCCCACAAAGGTCTTGCAAACGCCTCCATGGGCACACTGTCGTTCTCATAATGCGCGCTTGTCTCACCGATGTGAACTCTCGCTTTTCCTTCACTGTAAAAAGGTTTCAACGGTTCCAAGATCTGCAGCATAATATCTGCAGTTGATTCCCATGTTTGAAAATCTTCTATTGTCAATGGTTTCTTTCTAAACATGATCGTTTTTCCTCCTCCAAAGTACGCTGTGCTCCTGACACAAACCACTTTCTTTCAGACACATCATATCGGATTCCCCCTGCTTTTTCCATGGAATTAACTACGAAAACCTGTAATATCTACCAGTCTTTTTCGAAACGTTTTATATTCTGTATTTTTTGTTTATTTTGCGTAATTTTGTGGAAATTTTACACAAAAAATTGTATAATATATTAAAGTTTATGAAAGAGAGGATACATTATGAAGCAAAACAATATGTTAGCCATGATCTTGGCCGGCGGACGGGGTACACGTCTGCATGACCTGACGAATAAAGTAGCAAAACCCGCTGTTTCCTATGGCGGCAAGTACCGGATCATCGATTTTCCGCTGAGCAACTGTGCAAACAGCGGCATTGATGTGGTCGGTGTTCTGACTCAATATGAATCCATTTTGCTCAACAGCTACGTCGCAGCCGGAAGACGCTGGGGTCTCGATGCAAAAGAAAGCGGTGTCTATGTACTTCCACCTCGTGAAAAAGCAGATTCTGATCTGGATGTTTACCGCGGAACAGCAGATGCAATTTCTCAGAATATCGATTTTATCGACTCTTATTCTCCAGAATACATTCTCATTCTGTCCGGAGATCATATCTATAAAATGAATTATGATAAAATGCTGGATTATCACAAATCCTGCGGCGCAGACGCTACCATTGCCGTAATCGAGGTGCCGATCAAAGAAGCCAGCCGCTTCGGGATCATGAATACGGATGACACGGGACGCATTGTAGAATTTGAAGAAAAGCCAGAACAGCCAAAGAGTAATCTGGCTTCTATGGGAATTTATATCTTTAACTGGAAGCTCCTGCGAAAGATGCTGCTTGCTGATATGAAGAATCCGGATTCCAACCACGATTTTGGAAAAGATATCATCCCAACTCTTCTCAATGATGGCAAGAACCTCTACGCCTATAAGTTCGAAGGTTACTGGAAAGATGTGGGAACCATCGATTCCCTCTGGGAAGCCAATATGGATCTGTTGGACAAGAATAATGCACTGGATCTAAACGATCCTTCCTGGCGGATCTATACAGAAGATGCAACTACACCTCCGCATTTCGTAGGACCAAACGCAGATATCAAACGCTCCTTTATCACACAGGGCTGTATGCTTGACGGCGAGATTAAAAATTCTGTCCTGTTTACCAGCGTAAAGATCGACACTGGCGCCAAGGTCATTGACAGTGTTCTGATGCCCGGAGTGATCGTAGAATCCGGAGCAGTTGTACAGCGCGCACTTGTGGCAGACGGTGTGCGGATCGGAAAAAATGCAGTAGTCGGCAGCGCAGACAGCGAACATATTGAACTGGTTGCAAAACGTGTAAAGGGGGCAGAATAATATGAGCAAGGCATTAGGAATCATCAACTTTTCGGGAAATCACATCTGGATCAAAGGACTGCAGTCCTACCGGCCGATCGGAGCTATGTCTTTCCTTGGAAGATACTGTGTCATTGACTTTCCGCTTTCCAACATGAGCAACAGCGGCATTGATCAGATCCAGGTATACATCAATCAGAAACCACGTTCTCTGACCGAACATATCGGTACCGGAAGACATTACAATATCAACTCCAAACGAGGCAAAGTACGGATCCTGTTTTCAGAAAACGGAATCGAAAACAGTATTTATGATACCGATATCTCCGGCTATATCGAAAATCTGGAATGCATTGAAAATTCACATTGTCCATATGTAGTGATCGCTCCAAGCTATATGGTATATTCTATGGATTTTGACACGCTTCTGCAGACACATATTGATTCAGAGGCAGATATTACCTTACTGTACCATTCCGTAGATAATGCAAAAGACCATTTCCTGAACTGCGATCTTTTGAATTTGAACCGTCAGAAAGGTGTCCTCTCAATCGAGAAGAATCGTGGAAATGCAAAAAACAGAAATATTTTCATGGATACCTATGTTATGAAAAAAGAATTATTCCTGGACCTGATCAAAAAAGGGCATAATATGTCTTCCATGTACACACTGCCGCAGATTGTCAATATCGAATGCAGTGAACTGGATATCCGTGGAGTTTCTCACCGTGGCTTCTTTGCTCCGATCACAGATTTGAAGAGCTATTATGATGCGAACCTTTCCCTGTTGGATTTTAAAGAGTTCAAAACCTCTTTCAGTCTGTTCGACAGCAACTGGCCGATCTACACAAGAACGAACGACTCCTGCCCGACCCAGTATTTTGAAACATCCGAGGTCAAGACTTCCTTCATCTCCAATGGCTGTCTGATCGAAGGAACCGTAGAAAACTCCGTAGTCGGACGCGGATGCATCATCAAAAAAGGCGCTGTTGTAAAAAATTCAGTACTTCTTCCCGGAGCTTATATCGGAGAAGACGCTCATGTTGAGAATCAGGTGGTAGATAAAGGTGCAAAAGTGATCCATGCGAAAGAAATTATCTCAAATCCTGAAAACCCAGGATATATCCGCAGAAATGATACTGTATAATACTTGAAAAGCAGGAGCTGCGGCTCCTGCTTTTCACTGCTTTATGAAGTTCTCTTTTGCAGCAGCTCTGTTCATTCTGATCTTTTCTCTTTCATGAGTTCTTTTATCGTCTGGATTCCGCCAATCCCCTCAAATCCCGGCTGATAGAAATACTTTCCTTTCTTCCTCTCTATCGTCTCCGGATCGATCTGACAAGCATCGATCTGAGGACACAAAACAAACGCAATACCACTTTCCCAGATCAGATCTTCCTCACTATACAACGTAATTTTTCCATATCCCTGTTCTTTCAGTCGTTCTGCCTTCCTGATGATCTGCCCTACCATTTCAGCGGTTTCGGATCTATGGAACACATCGAAATGCTTTTTCTCCCTTTCTATCTGGCGCTCCCCATATCTGGAGCATACCCGAACTGTGTGAATATTGGTATCCATCCCTTCGATCTCCTGCCGCAGGATTTCTGTATCCGTTCCTGCCAGCAAATTACAGGGGAGACGCGTTTCGCTTATTCCGTGATACGATTTCGGATTTTCCCGGATCTCTTCCACGCAGAACAATACCTGCAATGCTTTTTTTATCTGCTCTCTCCCGCGATGTGTCAGCATCAATGTTCTGCACTCGCTTTTCTTCATCTCTTTGACACACTTTGCGAAAGCATTCAGATCCGCTTTCTGTTGCAGGGTATGCCTCTGATCATATACTTTCAGATCTACTTCCTGTAAAAAAAACGCTTCTTCCGGTAAGTATTCTCTGCTCTCTGTCCCAAAAAACTGCTCCAAAAACCAGGCACATACGTATTCCCGAACCTCTTTTTTATAACTGTGGGGCGCATCACAATAATAATAAGCTACATTCGCACCCTTCTGATAAAGATCATAAATCTCTTTCAACATCGGATATTCTTGTGTTGGAATATGGCAAGTCCAATCCCCGGTACACCCGGTGATCAGAAGAGGCCGCGGAGCTGTCAGCGCCGTAAACTCTACATTATTCGTTCCGATCCTCAAACCAGGAACATTTTCACACTCACAGCCTCCCTGTTTTCCAAAAGAAACCATATCGACAGGTGCCGCCGCACAAACCCTGTCATCCACTGCCGACAGCAGAAACGTCTGTGTGCCGCCTCCGGATGCCCCTGTACATCCAATCCTTGTATGATCAACAAAGGGTAAACTTTCAAGAAAATCCAGGCAACGGATACTGTGGAATAATTGCAGACCCAGCAGACTGATCCCATAACTTTCCAGTTCTCTCTTTCGAAATCCATGGGGAAACTGCCTGCTTTCTCCTCGCCCCACCATATCATACGAAAAAGAAACCATTCCATTTCTGGCCTGATTGAAACATCCGGAAGGAATGTCAGCCAGTTCTGACCTTTCAAACCGATCATGTTCCCAGTGTCCGTGAGGATTTAAAACAGCCGGCATCGGCGCATCGTATTTCAGGAGATAATATAGATTTCCTGCCACAAAAACTCCCGGCATACTCTCAAAATAAAGACTCTCAATCACAACCTGCATATACACCTGTTTTCGTGTAATTACAGGTTTGGGCAGAGTTCTTGGCAGATCCGGAAAAATCCCACTGCAAATCCGGATCTGCTCTCTTAAAAACTCTGCCCGTTGTTCCCATTCTTCTAAACTATTGTAATCCATCTTTTCACTATCTCACCCCAAACTGATAAATAGTTGTAGTGTCATATTTTTCTCCCTTTTCCAGTACCGGTGACAGGAAATTTTCCTCATTCGCCGCATTGGGATAATACTGTGTCTCCAGACAGAATCCGGAGTTATCATGATAGATCATGTTTCGTTTTCCTCTGACTCCCTCCAGAAAGTTTCCGGTATAAAACTGTACACCCGGAAGATCTGTATACACTTTCATCGTAATTCCGGACTGCTCTCCTTCTGCCTCTGCGATCTTACGAAGTGTTCCGTCCCATCCATCAATAACAAAGTTGTGATCGTACCCTTTCACAAGGCGCATTTGATGATAATCTGCTGCCAGTTCTTCCCCGATCACTTTTCCTTTCGTAAAGTCCATCGGCGTCCCTTCTACCGTCCAGATCTCTCCGGTTGGAATGGATCCCGTCTCTTTCACCGGAGTGAACGAAGATGCCAGCAGTCTGACCCAATGGCGTCTTACACTGCCGCAATTATGACCATTCAGATTAAAATATGTATGATTTGTCATATTCACTACTGTCTTCTGATCTGCTTCTCCTTCATAATGGATCTTCAATTCATTCTGGTCTGTCAGCGTATATGTCACTGTGATCGAGAAATTTCCGGGATAACCCTGATCCCCGTCCGGGCTTTCCAGCTGGAAAGAAACGCTGTCTTCCGTCTCCTTCACACACTCCCAGAGACGGAACGCATAACTGTCCGGTCCGCTGTGCAGATTGTTCTCTCCCTCATTCTTCGGAAGATGATACTCTGTCCCATCCAGCATAAATCCGGCGCCCTCTGTTCGGTTCGCGCCCCTTCCGACTGCTGCCCCGAAGAAAGTTCCATTCTCTTCATAATCTGATACTTTGTCATATCCGAGAACAATATCCTTTCTCTCTCCTGCAAAATCTTTCATCTCTACCGATACGATCGCTGCACCAAGACTGATGATCTTTACCCGCATTCCCCGGATATTGCGCAAAGTATACGCTGTGACTTCTCTCCCGTCTTTTGTGGTTCCAAAAATTGTTCTTTCGATACTCATAAGCTCTCCTGTCCGGCATCTTTTCTATTTCCAGATGCCTGTCCTGTTTACTTCATATTGTAGCTCTGTTTTGTCTGCTCCGCAAACATTTTTTCAGGAAAGTGGGATCAGGATCCTATCCTTCTTCCAAATACGGTTTTAATATTTCAATCAATTCATAAACTTTTGTTCCAGGTGCTGCTTTAGATGGTAATTTCCCCTCATTTGACGCATTCAATCTTTTTGCATTTCCGATTGCATATTCCATATACGGATGTAAGATTTCATACATATCTTTACGATTTTTCTCATACTCACCCGCGCCAATTTGCTTTAAACACTCCGTTAGCTTTGGCCAATATTCTTCTCGATGAATATCTGACTGCATATATGAAAAATGTAATAAAAACCATAATTCTATACACTGATTAGACCAAATGGCATGAAACGTTGTTTCATCATTACTATCTGTATCACAAGATTGCAAAACAGAATCTATATGATCTGCCGGAAAATCATCCGTATCATAAACAATCCAAACATGTTTGTATACATTTGAACTTTCTTCCGCACGAGTTTTCGCTTTCTGAAATAAACTAATCGTATTATCACCTTCACCATATACATCTAACTTTATCTTCTCTGGATATTTCTTATTTATAACATCCTTTATTGAACCAAAATATTCAGGTTCTGTATCTGTTCCTTCTGTTACAATAAGGTGATACTCTGGCTGAATCTTGATAGCTCTATCCAATCTCTTTTTCATCCATTTTTTATCTAAATCACTTTTTTTCGGAGGTTTTAGGCTCAAATCCACTCACCCCCACTCAACATGTTCTGCAAATAAGGATCTGCACCATACCTACCTTCCAAATACTGCTTATCATATGCAGCTGTATTATTCACTCTTTCATTGTCTTCCCGTCTAATTTCATACAAGGAATAAACTTGGCTGCTATGGTTTTCATCCAAAGCTGCAAACCATATTTCATCTCTTCTGAATACTGTATTTTTCATTGTAGCAATATCATGAGACGTAAATAAAAGCTGAGCTCCATATTTATTGATTTTTTTATTCTTAAACATAGATATTACGTATCGCAAAAGCTTAGGATGCAGCTTTGCATCTAACTCATCAATAATTACCAGACGTCCTTCCTGTAATGCTACAAGTATAACCGGAAGCGCTGCAATCAACTTTCTTGTTCCATCAGATTCATGATTAAACGGCAATTCATACTTCTCACCCGAAATTGTTCGTACAGTATATAACTGCTCTTCCTTTTCATCATATCTATAATCCTCTACATCAATGCCCATTTCGTTCAGCAACATAATAATCTGATTCTTTGTCTGTTCATTATCAGATACCATAATCTGCAATTCTGCAATAGGGTTCGCATAATTACGAATGATACATGACTCAAACCACTCTTGAACCTCTGTTATCACAGGTATATTATAATTAATTGCCAAAAAAGATAAAAATGGCATTTTCTCATTCACTTTGGTATTTACATTCTCTTTACTTAAAATAGTTCCTAAAGTAAGCTCTTCGCCGTCACGATAAAAAATATGTGCAGGTTTTTTGCCTCCTATTGTTTTCCGATCCAATGTTTCTGCTGATATTTCATCTTTTAAAACAGCTAAATAGTAACGGTACTCATATTTTTCTGTACGAAAGAAAATTTCAAACTCAGTAGGCTCATCTTTTGATTCACTATCAAATAAAAAAGGCTCTGCGACAACCTTTTGCTGCATAATGACCCTCTTTCTAGTACTTCCTAAATCATGAATCGGTCTCACCACTGTTGTAATAAGACAAGATAACGCTCGGATCAAATTCGTCTTTCCGCCGCCATTTGGTCCATAAATAACACTCACAGGCAAAAGATCGCTACACTTATCTTTCACAATCAAATTATCTTTGAATTCCGGAATTGCAGTTGCCTGCAAATCAAAAACAGTTTCATCTCTATATGACTTAAAATTCTGAAACGAAAACTGACATAGCATTTTTATCGCCTCCTTTTTACAGCCAGTATAACACTATTTTTTCCATGTTTCAATTTTTATATTCAATTTCATAAAAAATATTTTTTATTTTTAATATAAAATTCGTATTTTAAGATTTTATTTTACTTCCTCAAACAAAATACGACAGAAGAGCTTCTTTTTTCGCTCTCCTGTCGTATTTTATCTCTTTGTGCTCAACGCTATTTTCAAAACTCAAACACTGCCACTCCATATGGCTGCAGCGGATACGCAATCGAATACTTCTGTCCATCGCACTCCTGTTTCACCGGCTTGTATACCTTCGGACGCTCCACACCTTTTCCTCCATATCTCGGATCATCGCTGTCCAGAACCAGTTTCAGCTGCTTCCTTCTCGGCACGCCGACCCGATAATCTGGGCGCTCCATTGGTGTAAAATTGCAGACAAACAACAAATTCTTCTTATTATCCTTCGAATGTCTCACAAAACTGAATATACTGCGGAATGTATCGTCCTTATTGATCCAGTCAAATCCTGCCGGATCTGTGTCCAGCTCATACAACGCTTTATTGCGTCTGTAGAGATGAAGCAGATCCTGATACCAGTTCTGAATCTGCTGATGCGGCTCCTCTGCCAGCAAATACCAGTCGATCTCGCGCTCCTCACTCCACTCACGAAGCTGAGCAAACTCCTGCCCCATAAACAATAATTTTTTGCCCGGATGTCCCATCATAAATGCATATGCGACTTTCAAATTGGCAAATTTATCAAATCCAAGCCCCGGCATCTTATTTAACATAGAGCACTTCAGATGCACGACCTCATCATGGGACAGCACCAGAATATAATTCTCACTGTATGCATATTCCATAGAGAAAGTCATCTGATAATGCGCTCCTTTGCGGAACAAGGGGTCCAGCTTCATGTATTCGGTAAAATCATGCATCCAGCCCATATTCCACTTCAGGCTAAACCCAAGTCCGTCATCCTCCGGCGCGCCGGTCACTTTCGGCCAGGCTGTCGATTCTTCGGCAATCATCATTGCTCCTTGATTTCTTCCCAGAACGACACTGTTCAAATGCTTGAAGAATGCGATCGCCTCCAGATTCTGATTACCCCCATACTGATTCGGGATCCACTGTCCATCCTGCTTGCCATAATCCAGATACAACATGGATGCCACTGCATCGACACGAAGCCCGTCCACATGATAGTGCTCGATCCAAAACAGCGCATTGGCGATCAGGAAATTCTGCACCTCCGGCTTACTGTAATCAAAAATCTTCGTACCCCAGTCCGGATGTTCGCCCTTTCTCGGATCTGCATATTCAAAGGTCGGCGTGCCGTCAAAATCAGCCAGCCCATGCGCATCCTTTGGAAAATGCGCCGGAACCCAGTCCAGAATCACACCGATTCCATTGCGATGCAGATAATTGATCATATAAGCAAAATCCTGTGGCGTACCGTAACGGGAAGTAGGCGCATAATATCCGGTCACCTGATACCCCCAGGATCCGTCAAACGGATGCTCGGCAATTCCCATCAATTCCACATGGGTATATCCCATCTTTTTCACATAATCCGTAATCGAATGGGCAAATTCACGATATGTGTAAAAGCCCTCATCCTCTGTGCCCGGATGACGCATCCAGGATCCCATATGTACCTCATAGATCGCCAGCGGATTCTCCTTTTGATCCCACTTTTTCCGTTTTTCCAACCACTGCTCGTCCGACCATTTCAAATTCGAAATATCTGTCACACGTGACGCCGTCCCCGGACGAAGTTCTGCATAATTAGCAAATGGATCTGCTTTAAAAATCCGCTCCCCTTTTTGTGTCTCAATACAAAATTTATACAGATCTCCTTCCTGCGCCCCCGGCACAAAACGAGTGTAGATTCCTAATGGCTCCTGACGTTCCATATCGTCCGCCTCAAAATCCCACCCATTAAACTCTCCTACAACGGAAACGCTGACTGCATGAGGCGCCCATACTGCAAAATAAACACCTTCCTGCTTTTTATATACCGCCTTATGCGCTCCCAGTTTCCGAAAAATCTCATAATGATTTCCCTGTCCAAACAGGTACTGATCCAATTCTCCGATTTCATATGGCTGTAATTTCTTTTGTACGGTTTTCTTTCTTCCCATAATCCCACCTCACAGCTGCTGTTTTTTCGTATAATTTCATTATACTTTATCTACTTTTAAAAAGAAAGTGAAAAACAACAGAATGCCGAAGAAATTCCGTGTTTTCGGGATTTCTTCGGCATATTGTACGAAAATTGTCGGATATTAGTTTTCTACTTTCGCAGCTTCCTCATACTTTTCATACTTCCTATAGTATTTTTTATAATATCCTCCGCCTCTGCGCTCCATTTTATTCAATACAACGCCTAAAATCGGACATCCTACTCCTTCCAGTTTTTGCTTTGCTTCCAGAGCCAGCTTTTTCTTCACCTCTCCCGACTCGATCACCATAATTGCTGCGTCTGCATATTTCGCAGCAATTGCACCATCCACTACCATCCCTACCGGCGGACAGTCAATAAAAATATAATCATAGATATCCCGGAAGGATCCCAACGTATCACTGAAAAGATCTCCAGATAATAACTCTGTTGGATTTGGAGGCACAGGACCTGCAAATAAAATATGAAGTCTGGAACTGTCTGTTGCATACACAGCCTCTGAAAGACTGCACTGTCCTGACAGATAATGTGACAATCCTTTATCTACAGAACCACTCTCCAGCATATTGACCATCACCGATCTTCTCATATCTGCATCAATCAAAAGAACACGTTTTCCAAGCTCTGCAAGGGACTTCGCCAACTGATATGTGATCGTAGACTTTCCTTCTCCGGATAAGCAGCTTGTCATCACAATGACTTTCTTATCTACACCGGAAAACTGAATATTCGTGCGAAGTGTGTTCATTTCTTCTGTCATCGCATACGACAATTCTTTTTTCTTTAACGTAACTCGCTTCATTGATTTCTCCTTTTATCTTGCATTCTTTTACTTTTCTTTATGATCCTGGATGGATTTTGGATAAAAATCTGCTCGGCAATCTGCTGTCCATATTTTTTACTCACAAACTCAGCACATGGAAGCAGATCCGGTTTGCGCTCTATTTGATCATGAGCATCGGAAGCAATGTAATGTACCAACTTTCTTTCTATCATCTTATGGCAAAATCTCTTTTGTCTCCATCCGCCTTTTCCCAAAACATTCGCAGACGTCAGCTGGATCTGCGCCCCCATCTGCACCAGCTCCTCTACCAACGCAGGAGTTCTGCTCAGACATGGATAACGCTCTGCATGAGCAATGATCGGCCGATATCCCGCACCCAACAAAGCATACACCTGATTACGGATCAACTGATAATTATGACGTTCGGAAAACTCTGTCAAAACATATTCTGTCCCAATCATCGTAGGCCGGCGTCCCTGCTTTAAATCCTCCACCATGTGGATATTCGTATAATATTCACACCCCAGATATGCCCGCATACCAGACCTGGATCTTCGGGTCATCTCATCAATCCGCTGAAACTGACGCTCAATCTCTTTTTGCGGCGTCTCAAACATCCCTACCCGATAATGCGGCGTCACAATCACTGCCTGCACCTGATTTTTATATTCTAATTGTAATATTTTTGCTGCATCATATAAATCCCGGGCTCCATCATCAACTCCCGGGACAATATGACAATGCATATCGATCAATCCCCGCATCTCTGACTGCCTTTCTCTCAATGCCAACATTTTCCATAACAAAAAAGAAATCCTCTTCTACCTATTATGCAGAAGAGGATTCAACTTCTATGTGTGACTACGCTCTTTTCTTTCTGGATAATCCAACTGCGCCACAAGCTGCTACTACTGCAACTGCTCCAAATAATACAACCATAGAATGTTCTCCTGTCTGAGGAGATGTCGTAGAGGCAGATGTACTCTTATCCACAACAAACGCAACCGGTGATAAGGATGTAAATGTTGCTGTGATCGTTCCCTGTCCTGCTTCAGACTTTACAACTTCCCATGCTTTTTTGTCTGTATCATAGTGAAGCACTGCAACCTTTGTCGTAGTGGTTACTCCAGGTACGTTAAATCTGATCGTTGCCGGAAATACAGTTCCTTCCGGAACAGTCACATCTCTTACATCTACAACAGACATCGTCTCTACATATGCACTTCCCAACAGTGCTTTTAATGTCTCCGGCTTTCTCACTTCCTCTGCCACAGCCTGATACTCTTCCGGTACATCAGATAAAGTCGCTGTGATCTCATTCCCATTCGCATCTACTCCGTTAGGTCCCGGATTCACTGTCACAACTCCTGATATACTCTGTGATGGTGCAGCAAATGCTGTCAAACTCATAGATAAAGCCAATACCGCTGCTGCCGCAGCGCCTGCCAGTTTTTTTAATCTCATAATGCACTTCTCCCTTGTTATGCGGAATCTTTTTATACTTTTTTAGAATATCACTGAATCCAATGTTTGTAAACCCTTTTCCTTATTTTCTTCAAAATCTGATACATCCCGAATCCTGCCATCATTCCGGTCACATTGGTGAGCAGATCATCCAACTGAAACAAACCTCTTCCTGTCACCATCTGGATCATTTCGATCAGAAAGCTTCCGAAAAAACCTGCCGCCAGACTATATTTCCATCCCTGCAGTCTCTTCCAAATCCAGGGACACAATATCCCGGCCGGTACAAACAACAATATATTTTCAATCAGCTGGATCTCATAGTCTGCCGTCTCTTCCAGCAGGCTGAAAAAGGTCAGGTCTACCTGATCCACGATCCCACTTTCTCTGGAAAACAGAGTCAGATATCCGACTACTACAATATAAACGATCCATAATACACTTTTTAAAATAAATGCTAACTTCCCATAAAAATCCTACTCTTGCGCAATTGTGCCTAAAATTCCGTGA